>OBLC01000060.1_pt1 | contig 96496 bp, 119 predicted proteins | sample 1503181 | NCBI WGS metagenome assembly OBLC01 (sample SAMN00265069, study PRJEB22529) | human gut metagenome
TATCAAATTTACATAAATATAGAGATATTTTTTATCATTTCAAATTAAAATAGACAGTATAGTTGTAAAATGGTAAAATTATATAGTAAATATAAGTGAATTTTTGCATCGATCTTTCATATTTTCGATTCATTCTATATGTAAGGAGCTATAATGTATACAAATAATGCATATCTAAACAATTCAACCATTGACCGAAAAGACAAATCCAAACCTCTTGTCATAACTATGTGTGGAACTTATAAATTATATACACGTCCCAAACTCCCCACATGGCGACCTCGTGGTAGACTAGATTTTCAATTACTCTATATTGCTGCTGGAAAAGCACATTTTCATTTTGATAACAATGATGAAGCAACTATTGTTCATGCTGGTCATATGGTTCTATATCGTCCAAAAGAACCACAAAAATACGAATATTACGCAAAAGATCAAACTGAAGTTTACTGGGTTCACTTTACTGGAAACAATGTCACGAACCTGCTTCGTTCTTATGGACTTACTAATAAAAAAGTTTTTCACTGTGGATCCGGTGCAGAATATCAAAATCTGTTTTGTTCTATGATAAAAGAATTGCAAATGTGCCAAGATGGTTATGAAGAAATGCTTGAAATATATTTACGACAGATTTTTATCAGACTTCAGCGACATTTTAAATCATCTCTCAATTTTGATAATTCACATGCTTTCGAAGAAATAGATAACGCAATCTCTTACTTTTGTGAACATTATAATGAACCAATTAATATTGATGATTATGCCAAAGAAAATCATTTTAGTACTAGTTGGTTTATCCGTAATTTTAAATTATACACTGGGATTACACCAAAACAGTATATTCTAAAAAAAAGAATATATAATGCAGAGGCATTACTTCAAAATACACAATATAATATCAATGAAATCGCACAGATTATTGGTTATGACAATCCTCTGTATTTTAGCCGTGTTTTTCAAAAGACAAAAGGAATATCGCCTTCTGAATATCGCAAAAACATATCACAACGTGTATTCAATTCTCCTTCTTTATAAATTATGTATAAAAAATAGAGATACTTTGTAATTAAAGTATCCCTATTTTTTATCATCTGTCCGATGATTTACTTTCATTTATAAAACTAGGATTTCTTGTATCAATTATTTTCTGTTCACTTTCAATAAGAAAAAAGCCTTTACTTCCATGGCTAATAATAAGTCTCTATTTTTCAATAACTATTGCAAAATTATATCTTGTTTAAGAAAATATTTTAATTTTAAAGATAAAAAATTCTTCATCCTGCAATGCTTTATATTCTATATTGTAATTATTCAGAATATTACTTACAATATATAAACCTAATCCATTACTATTTTCCTTATTTAAATCAAATTTAACATCAAATATTTTATCCATATTCGAAATTTTATTGTTACCGTATGAATTCTCTATATATAACCAATCATTAACTATCCCAATATTAATTACCCCATTTACATCAGTATATTTTACCGCATTACTAATCAAATTAGATAGAATAATCTTTAAAGCTGTTTTTCCTATATAAACATTCTCATCTAATATATAATTATTGACAGTTATTTTCTTTTGATTTGCTAATATTTCATACTTTTTTAATATGTCTTCTAATGTATCATTTATTTTCAAATATTCTTCATCATTATTCAAATTTTCTATAGAATGAACTGATAATATTTGAGAAATATTTTTTGTTAAACTATCAACGATTTCAATACATTCATTAATATAAATATCTCTTTCTTTATATTTTCCAATATTGTATTTCATGTTTTCCAGTATTATTTTAAGACTAGCAAGAGGAGTTTTAAGTTCATGGGATGCACCTTTAAAAAAGTCATATTTTAACTTTTCTAATTTTAAAATTTCTTTATTTTTAAATTCCAAATCGTCAATTGTTCTTAATAAAGTAGAATACAAATCATTAATTTGTTGTTTTAATTCTCCAACTTCATCATTAGAGCTAACTTTTAAACGCGTTTTTTTATCAAGTTTCATCATTTTATCAGTAACAATTTTTATTTCTTGTATATTATTTTTTATTGATTTTGCATAAATTAAAGAAATAATAGCAGAAAATAAAATTGATATTAATAAAGAATATGGTAAAAATTTAAGGCTTAAATCTTTCGCATCTTTTTGCATATCAGCTGTAGAAACAAATTGTAGATTTGTTTTTTTACCATCATTAAGCTTTATTTCTCTTTCTTCAATTATCAAAGAATTACTATCACTTTCTAAACTAACATTTATATTATCTTTGATTTGTATTGCATTCTTATTATTTTTTTCTTTTATAAATGCTTTTATTTCACTACTCTTAGAATAAAGTTCCAAAGTTTGTTCTATATATTTTATTTCTTTTCCATTCATATTACTAGAAATTTCATTTGCCATATTATGAATCTTTTCTTTTCTCGTCTCCAAATATGTTTTAGGAAAGATAAAAAAAACTAATGAATGAACTAATATAATTATTATTCCAAGAACAGAAAATATTTGTATGAACATTTTTGGAAATATCTTTAATTTTTTCATTTTCTCTCCAATTTATATCCTACATTTCTTATAGTAGTTATACAGTCTAATTGTAATTTTTTTCTAAGTTCTTTTATATATACATCTATTACTCGATCATAAGGAATTTCTTCGCTATCTTTCCATACATAATCAATAATTTGCATTCTTGTTAACACTTGTCCATTATTATCCAATAAACATTTTAATACTTCTAGTTCTTTTGCATTTACATCTATTTCTTCACCATTTATTTTAGCTGTATAGCTATTAAAATTAACCGATAGATCCTTATATTCAAACTTCTCTAAATGTCCATAATTCTTCTTAATTAAAGCATCTATTCTAGCCTTTAAGACCGGCAATGAAAATGGCTTTTCTACATATCCGTCTACTAAATTAGTAAATGCATCAATTTTATATTCTTCATCGCTAAATGCAGTCAAGATTAGAATTGGTAAATTGCTTTTCTTTCTAATTTCTTTCAACACTTCTAAACCATTTATAAAAGGTATCTGAATGTCTAAGATAACCAAATTTATATCGCTATTAAATTTTGACAAGGCTTCTCTTCCATCTTTAGCTTGAATAACAGTATATCCAAATTCTGAAAGATATTCACTTATTCCCTCTCTTATCATATTATCATCTTCAACAGTTAATATTTTCATATATACCTCCACTTAAGCCTATACACTTATATTATACAGCATATTATTTGATATTTAAAAGCAAAAAAATTTTTGGTGCTAAAAAGCACCGAAAATTTTAATTATTGTCAATTAATAATTCTTTTGGATTCCTTCTTAATATATTGAATGAAGAAATAATCAATGATACAAGAAGTACTAAACTCATAAATATAACTACATAAATTATGAATTTAGGTAATACATTTATATCTAAACTTGATAATGTCTTGTTAAATCCTTCAGCTTCTGCCCCACCACCTAATTGGCTAGATGCAGATTGTCTAGCTATTTGTTTAGCTATATCACCAGTAACCTTATTCAATATATTATTCCCAAGCTTATCAGCTGTATATTGAGCTAAGAAATAAGAACCAACGAATGCGGGGATTGATATAAATACCATCTCAATTAGGAATTGACCAAAAATTTCTAATTTTGATATACCTAATGATAGTAATACTGCTATTTCTTTCTTTCTAGCATTCATCCATAAGAATAATAATAATGAAACTACAACTCCTGCAAATATTAATGAGCCAACAAATAATTTATTTGAAATTGAGTAGATACCTGATATAGATTGTTGTAATGCAGGGTAATTTGATGAACTTTTAATCAAATTATATTCTCTCCAATTTATATCTAATTTCCCAAGATCTTTTATTACACTATCAAGATTCTTATCACCTTTTACAAAGAATGTTGCATCTTGGTATACAGCTGTATCTTCTGTATTACCATAAACTTTAGCAGCTGTATGAACATCAGTGATTAATGTATTTTCGTATAGTTCTTGTGCTGCACTTACTCCACCGCTATTATGCCCATCGAATAGACCTTTAATTTCTACTTCTACTGTTTCATCTGCACCTTTCTCATTATCAGCATCAAATAAATTAGATTTTATTTTTATCTTATCTCCAACTTTAAGATTATTTTTTTCAGCTAAATCTTTATGCATTAAGATTTTATTTTTATCTCCATTTTCTAAATGCTTTCCTTCTACTAATTTATATGCTTCTGATACAAATTTTGTTTCTTTTGATGAGTCGTTAACTCCAGTTAACATAACTGTTCTTTTAAAATTCTTCGCTCTTTCAGGTGATTGATTCGCAAGAGTCTCTTGAGTTTCAATAATATCATAATCAACTAAATCTGCAACACTGTTTATTCTTTTTACATAGGAGTCTATACTATCTGTTTGAGATATCTTTTTAATATCTTCACCTTTTACATTTCCCCCACCTCTAGGTGTTCCTGGATTTACTTGTCTATTTATCTCCATAGAAAAACTATTTGTTATATTAGCAAATGTTTCTTTTGAAGCTCTGTCCGTAGCATCTTTAATAGATAAACTAATGAGACTTAAAGTTGACATAGATAAAATAACTAATATAATAATTAATGATTTTAAGCTTTTTCTAGTTACATAAGCAAATGCATTTTTTATCATTATTCAACCTCCAAATTCATTTTATTTACTTTTTTCAACTTTTTACCACTTAGTTCTAAAATGATATCCGCAGAATCTGCTACTTCCTTACTATGTGTTACAACTATTACACATTTATTTCTATCTTTAGCTAATTTCTTTAATATATTAATTATTTCTCCAGCAGTAACACTGTCTAGATTACCAGTAGGCTCATCAGCTAGTATTATTGGAGCATCTGATACCAATGCTCTAGCAATAGCTACTCTTTGTTGCTGTCCACCAGATAATTTCATAACATTTCTTTTTATTTGTTTTTTATCTAAACCTAGTTCAAACAAGATACTTTCATCTGCTGATTTATTTACTAATCGAATATTTTCAATTGGTGATAAATAATCTATTAAATTATAGTTTTGAAATACTAAAGATATATTATTTTTTCTATGATTACTATATCCTTTCTTTTGTATATCTTCATTCTTAAACAATATTTTTCCTGTTTGAGGTTTATCAAGTCCAGCAAGTAAGGAAAGAAGTGTAGATTTTCCTGTTCCTGACTTTCCTACTATCGCATAAAACTTCCCAAGTTCAAATTTTTGATTTACTCCTGACAAAACTTTTTCTTTAGAATTTGCATAACTATATGCTACATTCTTTATTTCTAATATATCCATTATTTTTTCCTAACTTATTTTTGATAATATTTCTTTAGGCTTCTTGATTAATATTAATGAAGAAGCAAATACAACTGATAAAACAATAATACTTATTAATATTAAATAACTTTGTCCAAGTGTTGTTATATTTAACATAAAACTACTATTATTTATTAAACTTCCACCGGAAATCATTGAGTCCTCTGAGTTAATGAATCCATCTACAATTACTTTTAGTAATACATTTCCTAAAAATAAGGAAGATATTATACTTGGTATCGATATGAATATTAACTCGAATATAAATTGCATTATAATTTGTATCTTAGATGTTCCAATAGATAAAAATATACCTATTTCATAAATTCTTTCTCTTAACCATAGAATCAAGATTAATGAAAGAACAACCATCCCACCTAACATAATAGAATAAGTCATTATTTTTATTATATGTTTTATTCCACTCACTGACTCTAAAGACTCTTCAAACGCCTTAGAATCTTTTTCAACAAAATACTTTGACTCATCAATTTTAAGCTCTTTCAATTTGTTTAAGGCTAAGTCTGTAGATTCTGCACTACCAGAATACATTAAGATTTTATTTGCGATTTTATTATTTTCTGATTTATTTAATATCTCTTGGCTTGTTGAATAATCTACAAACACCATATTTTCACTAAAATCAGAAGATAATCCTGTATATGTTTCCTGTTTTTTACCAGAAAAGCTCCCTATAATTTTAAATTTATGACTTTTTATTTTTCCACTTTTTTCAATATCTAGTAATTCAAGATCAACTTCATCACCTAATTTTAGATTGTTTTGTTTAGCAAATTCTTCATGAACAATAATTGAATTCTTATCATTTTCTTCTATATTTTTACCTTCTTTAATTGTAAATACTCCACTACTAAACAAAATATTTCTTTTAGTATTATTTGTAGCTTCGAGTGAAACAACATTCTTAAATTCGTCAGATAAATCTTCTCTATTTATTCTTTGTTCTCCGCTAACTACTTTAGCATCTTTTAGTTTCGCTAATCCATCATATTGAATTATTTTTTCTTCAATTTCTTTTAATTTTTCAATATCTTTAAATTGATTAACATTAAAATATTTACCATCTTTTTTTGTTATTGATATTGAAGAATTAGAACTTTCATATAAAGCCTTTTCTATTTCATTGCTTGATTTCATTATTGTTAAACAAGAATACAAACAAGAAAGGACTATAGTTATTATGATAAAAATTATTAAAGTTCTATTTCTCTTTCTTGTAATATATGCTATAGCATTTTTTATCACTTTCCTAACTACTCCTCTCTATTTTCTTACTCCATAACTAATTGCATCCACTGGACAAGCATTTTTACATCGTCCACATCTGATACACTCCAGATGATTGCAATTCTCAACTGGATCTATATTCATTTGGCAAACTTTTTTACATTTTCCACAATTAATACATTTATCCTTATCCAATCTATATCTAAATATTGAAATAGGATTAAAAATTGAGTAAATAGCTCCAAGTGGACATATATATTTACAAAAAGGTCTATATATAATTATAGAAAGTAATAAAGTAACTATTAGAATGATTCCTTTCCAATAATACAAGAAACCTATCGCACTTCTCATACTTTTATTTAATAAAACAAGTGGTAATCCTCCTTCCAGCATACCAATCGGACAAATAAGTTTACAAAAATACGGAGAACCCTGACCTAAAATATCAACCAAAAATAAAGGTAATATTATTACAAATACAAGTAATATTATGTATTTCAATTTTCTCAAATGTTTATCAAACTTAAATGTTTCAACTTTTTTAAAAAAGGGAATCTTGTGTAGCAAATCTTGAATCAATCCAAATGGACACAGCCATCCACAAACAAATCTTCCCACCAATGCTCCTATAAAAAACAAAATCCCAACTATATAATAACTAATCTTATATTTTGAATTTCCAATTACTGCCTGTAGTGATCCTATTGGACAAGAACCTTTTGCTCCCGGGCATGAATAACAATTCATACCCGGAACGCAAATTTTCTTTAAATTCCCACCGTAGATTTTACCAGTCTTAAACCCTTCAAAGTAAGAATTAGTAATTAAAAACCAAATGGATTGAAATAAATGCCTAAAACGATCTCTTATTTTATATTTATCTTTTTTTGTACTACCATTTATAATATTTTTAATTCTATCCAATTCCAATACACTCCATACAAATTCTTATCGCCTTATCCAAGACAACTTTAGTTTCTCCATTACTATGACCATAGTAAATCATCGCCATACTAATAAAGATAATTAATAAAGACAAGGCACGGCTTTTTAAAAACTTATTAACCATATACCAATCACCGCTTTACTTTTATTTATTTTTTATTTTTTTCAATTCTTTTTCAATTACCTGCTTCCATTCCTTTGCACTCTTTGCCCCAGAATAAGTATCACCTACAATATTTCCATTACTATCAACAAAGAAAGTCTCTGGCATAGCCTGTATACCATTCAATCTACCATTAAAGTTTGTCTTATCTGGCATTAAGAAAGGATATGAAGCCTTTGTCTTTTCATGTATTAACTTTGACTTTTCAATTGCTTCCTTGTTTTTACCGTTATCATCAACAGTATCTGTAACAACTCCAACGATATTTACACCCTTGCTTTTCATTTCATTCTGAACCTCAACCAAATCAGGAATTTCCTTTACACAAGCTGTACACCAAGTTGCAAATACATTTACCATAGTAAGATCATACTTCTCAAAATCTTTACTTGTAAAATCCTTGCCATTTATGTCCTTTGTTGATAGTTTACGTAAATCTTTAACCGATTCTTTGTTAAATGCTTCTGTATTTTCTAAATCAGTTTTTTCTGATAGCACAAAACCATTTTTAGGACGTTCTTTTTTATCTATAATCTGAATCTCAGTTCTTTTTAATTCATCCAGAAGATTACTTTCAGCTCCGCTATTTGTGCTTAAATAGCAATCGTATTTTCCATCACTTGAAACTCCTATTTTAGTATGAGTATCACATTTTGTAATTTTAGATATTTTTTCTTTTGATGTATTTTTTTCGAATATACCAATAGTCCCAATTCTTTCAAGCTCATTTTTCCAATTTTTATATCCATCGCCCATCTTTTCTATAACTGCATTCTTTTGTTCTTCTGTCATTTTTTCAAATGTCAAAATAGCATACTTTAGTTCTTTATCTATAGGACTTTGATTATCTAACATCGCTATCTTTTTATCAGCTATATAATTTCTAAATTTGTCTGAAAGTTTAAATTTAAGTCCTAAATATTCATAAACATATTCTTTCTTTGCCTCCAATGTATAATCTGATGGCTTAAAAGTTTCATTTTTGCCATTTGCATTAATTGACATGCCTGCCTCTTCAGAACTTATGGATTGTCCTTCTTTAATTTTATTGTTTTCATTACTTTTTTGACACCCAACTGCGTTTAAGCTCAAACCTAATGCAAGTAATAGGCATGCTCCTCTTGATACTATTTTCTTCATAAATTATTTCTCCTTTATTTTTTACACAATAGTATTTTATAGCTACTTTCAATAACATTCTACACACCTTTTATGAAACGTTGATGAAATATAATTTTTTATTTTCCCAAACTATGGTATAATAATATAAATATTATGCTTAAAGTTGTTCTTACACAATTAGTATATGATCGATTAGTATATGAGCAAGCACAGTAAGTAAGTGTACGGACACTTACGAAAAAATTGATAAAAAAGAAGCAGCCCTCTGAAATCAATGTCATTAAGTTAAGATGATATAATAGGAATCGCTATATCAGAAATGATATGGCTCATATACAGGAAAAAGGATGGTTTTTTCTCATTCGCATAAAAGATGGACGTAATGGCATAAAAATGGGACTTGAGCTTCCGAGGAGAAATGAATTTGATCTTGACGTGTCATTGAAGCTTACCAGAAAACAGACAAATGATGTAAAGAAATTGCTTAAGGATAAAAATCATTATCGTTATATTGCAAGTTCAGCGACATTTGATTTTCTGCCTTCACACTCCAGAAAATCTGAACAGACACGGTTTTATGAGATAAATTTCAGAATTGTAAGGTTTGAAATAACACCGGGAAATTATGAAACAGTACTCACAAGTCTGGATGTGAATAAATATCCTCCGAAAGAATTGAAACGACTGTATGCGCTGCGTTGGGGAACAGAAACATCTTTCAGAGACTTGAAATATACGGTTGGAATGTTGAATTTTCATTCAAAAAAGGTGATGTGCATTCATCAGGAAATCTACGCACATTTAATCATATATAACTTTTCTGAAATGATTACCTCACACGTAGCCATTAGCAAAAAGAAAAGATTATATACATACAAAGCAAACTTTTCCATGGCAGTTCATGTGTGCAGATTATTCTTTTATGAAAAAGCGACATCACCCGGATTGGAAGCCATAATTTCAAAGAATCTGATTCCCATCAGACCGAACAGACATTATACACGGAAACGGTCAGAAAAGGGATTTTGTGGCTTCCTATATAGAGTAGCATAATAATTGGAAATTGAAAACCAATTTTAGACAGACTTAGATCTGTCTTATTGTGATACCTAAAGTTAAAAAGAAAGCGATTGAAGAAAATAATTTCTCAATCGCTCTTGCGGTATTATTCCATCCAAGTAACCATCTGCTAACTTATTTCTCTTTGTCTTAGTCCTTTTAATCCTCCCTTCTATTTGTTTCACTTCTTTTTCTATTTTCTCATCCTTTAAAATTACCTCTATCTTATCTAATAAATCTTCCAAAATATCCTGATTATTTTCACATAATATTTTATATGATTCTACAAATGCTTTTTCTATTACCGCCTCTGGTATTGCTTTTGATTCAGGACAAAATCTTTTTCCTTTTTTCGCAGATTTTACACATTGCCATATTACTTTTGAATATTTCGAACTGCTATGCCAAGTTCTTTTTGATAAATTTGACCCACAAAAATAACACTGCAACATACAGCTAAATGCATATTGTCTTCTGATTCTAACTCTATTCGATTCTGTTGATGTCTTTGCTCGTTTTACATTTCTTGATATTCGCAATTCCTGTGCTTTGTCAAAAACCTTTCGTGATACAATCGGTTCATGATGTCCTTCTACATAAAACTTATCTTCTTCTCCATTGTTAGGCAATCTTCTCTTTGATATAGGATCAACCGTATAAGTCTTTCCCTGTAGCATGTCTCCCATATATTTTTCATTTTTTATGATATTTAAAATTATCGAACATGTCCATTGACAATGATTATACGTGAGAATTCCTTCTTCATTCAATTCTCTTGCAATTACAGTTCCTCCAGCTCCTTGTAAATATCTATCGAAAATATGCCTTACAGTTTCTGCCTCTGATTCTACAATTTTCAATTCACCCGTTTCTTTATCACGATCATATCCAAAGCATCGACTAAATCCTACCAATTCACCTCTTTTCATTTTCATCTTAAGTCCTTTTTTAACGTATGCAGAAGTATTTTCCACTTCCTGTTGTGCAACAGAACTTAGGATTGTCATTAGAAATTCACCGTCTACCAGCGTATTGATCTTTTCAACTTCAAAATAAATAGCTACATTCTTTTCTCTTAACAAACGGACATATCTTAAAGTATCCAATGTATTTCTTGCAAACCTTGGAATACTCTTTGTAATGATCATATCAATTTTTCCATCCATACAATCTTCTATGAGTCGTTGAAAATCTTCTCTAGGTCTTACACTTGTTCCTGTAATAGCCTTATCAGCATAAATTCCAACAAATTCCTATTCTTCATTCTTCTGAATTAAATCAGTATAATATTTAATCATAGAATTATAACTTTTAATCTGATCTTCATCATCTGTGCTGACTCTACAATATGCTGCAACTCTAAGTTTCTTAACTTTTCTATGAAAAGCTCCTAAAACTGATTTGTTTCCTTGTATAATTTTTACTTCCATTTTCTTTTTATCCTTTGCTATGTTGTAATGCTACACATTCTAATGAAGTCAATTTTTCACGTCAAATAACTAAATCAGACAAAACTCCATATTCTTTCATCAATTCTTTTTTTATCTTTTCGTATTCTTTCTCATCAATTAATTTTTTGTTCAATAATTGCTTTAACATTGCTATTTGCATGCTGTATTTTAATATTTCATCATCTTCCATAAATCAGTTCCTTCCTATTAAATAGAATATTAATCCTACAAGCATCCCTGGAATCAGGACCGCATTGGAATCTCACCATCTCTATGGACTGATCTATATCAGAAGTATCATTATTAAAAGGCAACATCTTCGCCAAAGATTTTCCATTTTCTTTTTACAATCAGATATTTATTCGCTCCGATTCATCTTCTTCAACTTTGCGCCACCGTGGCGCAAAGTACATCAAATGAATAATTCATCATCATGGCGTATCCATTGAAGGGCTTTGTTGCCTTACACGTCTTGTAGGATTATATTTAATTATCAATGTACCATTAAGAGAATTTTTCCCTTCTACATATATCTCGATCTGATTTACCAAAATGTTCGGTTTTTCAACGTATTTTTTTAAGAAATTCATTGTTCCATTTTCTATTTTATTTTTCCATTTATCTATGTTATATTATCCATATACCATAAACATATGTTCGAAAGTGAGGTGTTGACTACGGCTAAGTTAAATAAAATCAAACAAGATACTATCTTAAAAAATTTTTGGAAAAACAATGACCGATTTGCTGATCTTTTTAATACTTTCCTATTTAATGGAGAAGAAATATTAAAACCTGATGATCTAACAGAAGTAGATACAGATGTTTCTTCCATGTTAAAATTCAATGGTCATGCTGAAACTGTCCAAAAAATATTAGATGTAGTAAAAAAGAAAGAAACTTTGCTTCTACGGATGAATTTTTATCAAAATTCAGAAAAACAGATCGTCTGCATGGAATGGTAACGCTTTGCATATACTATGGCGAAAAGGAGTGGGATGGTCCACTTTCATTAGTTGATATGTTAGATATTCCTGATAAGTTAAAATTTATTTTTTCTGATTATAAGTTTAATCTTATCCAAATGCGGTCTTGTAACAATTTACATTTTCATAACTACGATATAAATACTGTATTTGATCTTAGCAGTTCTATTTATAATCGTGATTATGAGAAAATCAACAAATTATACAAAAATCAACCAATTTCTCCAGAACTTGCACTGGTAGTTGGAGCAATTACAGAATCCCAGGAACTTATTGATCACGCTTTAGAGAATGAGAAGAAAGGGGCGATTAATATGTGTACCGCTTTAGAAGAACTAAAAAAAGAGGGCGTGCAGGAAGGTCTGCAAAAAGGTTTACAAGAAGGTTTACAAAAAGGCGAAGTTAAAGGAATTATTCAAACTTGTAAATTATTTAATCCTGATCAAGATGCTGCCCTTAAGCTTATCATGGATAAATTTTCTTTGTCACAGGAAACAGCTCTTGCTTATATTAAAAAATACTGGTAAATCAAAATCACCGGCTTAGCTGGTGTTTTGTACTAGCCCTATAAGGGCTTATTACCGACGTTAAGTCTAAAAACCCATCGAATTTGGTTCGCCAACTGTACCGTCTTTTACTTATTAAGCCCTACGGGGCTTATTTTATTGTTAGGCTTTAAGCCTGTTCATCAAAGTTCCGTAGACCTTTCCGGGATTTCCGGCTCCGCCAATACCTGATCCGTGTGTTCTACTGCATTGCCCACCTGCATGGCGTTGACGAAGGCATACAGCACCTTCATCAAAATGGAAGCCACCACAGACACAAAGATCAAATAGAAAATGAAGGAAGCCACAAAAGACTGATAATCTGTGGTGGAGCTGCCGATCCAAATGCCCATCGGGATAATAAACAGATAAATTCCATTTAGCGCGGCGGTAAAGGCCGCTGTCATCAGTTCCTGGCTCAGAGAGTACGGAATGACGGTTTTGGTATAATTCTTAATAGAATAGTGCAGACGCTTAAAAGAGAAGGATTTCTGGCGGAAAGCCTTAACCACAGCAATCCCTCAGATGTACTCTACGGAAGCATTACTCATATCCTCCAGCGATGTCTGGTAGTCCTCCATCAGTTTCTTTGTCTTGTTGCCGCCGGAAGTCACCCCATACATCAGGAACGAAACGATAATTCCTACAAAGGTTGCCAGGCCAAATCGCCAATCAACGATGAACACCAGCACCAACATGACCACCGGCGCTACAAAAGCAGAAATCATGTTGGGAAGGTCGTGGGCGATGAATCCTTCCAGGCTTTCAATGTTATCATCCATGACCTTCCGCAGCTTACCGCTGCCCATCTTCAAATGGTAGTCCAGTGGGAGCTTTGTAATGTGGGAAACATAGTTGATTTTGCATTGATACAGAGTCCCATAGGCCGCAATGTGCGACAGCTCCACGGATGCAGTGCAAAGCAGTACATTCAGGAGAACCCCACCGAGAGCCAGGCCGCCATATCCCAGCACTTTGGGCACATCCAGAGTGCTGAAATCCGGGTAAGCCCCCACAATTTCCTGAATGATAAAATAAATAGCCAGCTCCATGAGGCGTGGCAGGCCTTTTTTTGACTTGCCGTCTTGGCTTTCTTTTTTCGCCATTGATATCACCTTCTCTTTCATAATAAATGGTGGTTAGCAATCACTAACCACCATTTATTATATTTCTTATTTACTTCTTCTCCAACTCCTTCTTCTCCAACTCTTTAACAGTAAAAATACTCCGTTCGACAATGGATTTCTATCTGTCTAACATTGCAGTATATTTATTATAGTTTTAGATGTATCATCTTTACCATTTTGAATTGATCAGACACCGCCATACTGACCTTTGTGGAGAGCTTTAAGCCGTTTTTAGGAATGTAACGATAATAAGGTTCCTCCGCAATCACCTTTACATTACCCCTAATCTTTGCTGCCAGTTCTTTTGCTGCATCCACATAAAAGAACATCTGCGCATCGGCATGGCCTACCTGCTTCATGTACTTCTTTTGCATCATAGCCATGCCTTTTTTGTTCACGGTATCAAAAACAACTTCCATATTTCCAGACTGTCCTATCATACGCAAAAGGGAAATGACCTTATTTTCCTCAAAATAATGCAATAATCCACCTGCAGTAACGAGAACAGGGGCATCTGGTACATCATTGCGAACTTTTATGATCCAATCCTTCACAAAGGCATCCCCTGAAATATAGAATTCCCGCTCCGGTTCGGGAAGAAGCCCTCGCCGGTATTGGATCACATGAGGCAGATCCACGGCATACCAGTGTGTTTTTCCGTTATCACATCGGTGATAGGTTGTTTCCAGGCCACAGCCCAGCTGGACAATCACACCGTCCGGTCTGCGTTCCAGAAAAGACCGAACAAAACGATCCATATTGGCAGACCGGGATGCAGAGGCCAAAAGAGTATACTGGTTCTGCTTTTTCTGCTCAATCAAGTCCGAGGGCAGCTTATTTTTCAATTCCAATGCTTTTTTATCATATAAAACTTGCGGACAATACTCACTGGCATAGATTCTGCCCAGCATAGGGACAAACAGAGTATCTTCCACAACGCCTAATATTTGCATAACCAGTCCTCCTTATGGTGAGATTATTTCCGGCCTACCAGGAGTCTGGAAGATTCCAGCATCATCATAGCTGCTCAGCGGTGTGAGCCGAACGCCTCTTGTGCAGTATCAATGAGACGAACATCCTGATACCCCATATCCCGCAGTTTCTGCATATCTGCGCCCATAACATTGTGATAGACATAGTTGCTGATGACTACATCAAAGCTCTCATCAGGAAAATCCAGCTGCTTTGCATCACCGTGCTGAAATACACAGCGGGAAGCCACGCCCTCACTTACAGCATTTTTCTCGCAGAGTGCCTTGCTGTAAGTGTACACAGCGCCCCAATAATCAATACCGATTACTTTTGCTTTCGACCATGTCAGAGCCGCACGGATTATCAGTGCTCCGGAGCCGCAGCCTACTTCCAAAATCTTTTCCTGCCCATCATAGTCCAGATGGGAGAGAACACCCCTATGAACCTGTTCCATGATTCCGCCAATGATGTAAAAGACAGGATTGGACATCCAGCTTCCATAGTCTTCCCCGTGGGTGCCAAGGCGGATATTCTCCTGCTTCCATTGGTTCCTTTTCATTGCACTACCTCCTTTTCCTTCTTCACGCAAGTTTCCAGTTCTGGCTTTCTGTCTGCAGTTTTACCATATGAGTATACACACCATTCTTTTCTTCCAGATCCTTTGGTGATCCTTCTTCTGCCACGGTGCCATCAGAAAGGACAACAATCTTATCTGCTCCGGCTACGGTACGCATCCTGTGGGCGATAACCAGAACGGTTTTATCTGCGATCAGACGGGAAAGGGCTGTCTGTATCAGGGTTTCATTCTCCACATCCAGGGAAGCAGTCGCTTCATCCAGAAGAATGATCGGCGCATTTTTCAGAAATGCACGGGCAATGGAAATCCGCTGGCGCTCTCCGCCAGAAAGTTCACAGCCGTTCTCTCCGATATTGGTATGCCATCCATCCGGCAGTTTTTCCGCAAATTCATCCACATTGGCAAGTTTCGCAGCAGCAATGACCTGTTCATCTGTGGCGTCTTTGTTTCCGATTCGGATATTCTCCAGAATCGTATTGTCAAACAGTGTAACATCCTGGAATACAATAGAATACAGAGAAAGCAGTGTTTCCGGATCAATCTGGGATACATCCATGCCGCCCACAGTAATCTTTCCTCTGTTAATATCCCAGAACCTTGCAGCCAGCCGGGATACGGTTGTTTTTCCGCCGCCGGATGGTCCGACCAAAGCCGTAACCTCTCCTTGCTTTGCCGTAAAGGAGACATCTTTCAATACGGTTTCTCCAGTATTGTAGGCAAACCCAACATGGTCAAAGACAATATCATACCCATGATTGGAAAGCCTGTCGCTGCCCTGCTGGATGGGATGATTGAGAATCTCATTCATACGGGCAATGTTGGTTCGTGTACTGATGACTGCCGCAAGATTCTGGAGTGCACCCTGCAGAGGGTCATATAAACGGGATACTACCAGAAGGAACATAAAGAATGTAAGCACGGAGAGGCTTCCTTGCATGAGCAGAACAGCTCCTGCCAGCACAACCGTTGCAATACCAAGCTTCAGCACCAGTGACGCGGAAACCACAAAAGCAGCAAGACCAAATTCATTGAGGATGGAACGATGCTCCACGGCACGGATCTTCTTTTCCAGACCTTTTAAATATGCCTGCTCCGCATTGTTCGCTTTCAGGTCACGCACCGTTTCAATACACTCCTGTATCCCGTCTGCGCAGGCCATCTTTACATCCATGGCTTTCTGATTCAGATTTTCCTGAATCTTTGCGGAAAATCCCACAATCGCAAAGGCAACCGGCAGAACCCATAAGGCAGCCAGTGCCATTCTCCAGTCCGTAAAGAGCAGACCGATGGAAATCAGAACTGTAGAGATGATCGAACCCGCAAGCTCAGGGATAAAATGCGAAAAACTCTGCTCCAGGAAGGTGCAATCCGCCATAATGGTACTGGTAAGATCGGCTAAATCCTTTTTCCCGAAAAAGGAAAGGGGGATTTTGCGTAGATGCTCTGCCAGAGTAATGCGGCGGATGCCGCTTTCTTTGTAAGTGGCAAAATAGGTGGCATTGTATTGAAAGAAAGTGGTCAGCAGTATCAGGCCGATACACACCACGCAGCCTGCCACATAAAATGGAATTTTCCCACCGGGAACACCCCCGTTCATCAGATCGCTGACCAGGTAATATAAAAGTCCCACCGGAAACATAAAAGACAGATTCTGAAGGACACAGGCCAGGCAGCCTTTGATCAGGTCTTTTGCTCCCTGTTCAGACAGGGCATATTTTTTCTGCAGTTTTTTGATCATATCACTGCACCTCCTTTGTTACCTTCCATTGCACGGAAGTCTGATAATTTTTCCACATGCGGCTGAAAATGCCGTCTTTTGCAAGCAATTCGCGGCTGTTTCCGCACTCGGCAACCCGTCCATCCTGAATGACAAAAATCTGATCCACATTTGTTACGGTAGAAAGCCTGTGGGCAATCATAATCACTGTCTTACCCTCGGAAAGTTTTGAGAAAGCAGCCTGTACGCGGCTTTCGTTATCCGGGTCAGCAAAGGCAGTGGCTTCATCCAGAATAATAATCGGTGCATTTTTCAGCATTACACGGGCAATAGCAATCCGCTGCTGCTCGCCGCCGGAAAGATAGACCCCTTTTGTACCGATGACCGTATCCGCACCCTGTGGGAGTTTTTCCAGAATATCATCGCATTGCGCGTGATGAAGGGCAGTCAGAACTTCCTCGCGGGCAGCTTCCGGTTTCCCCATACGCACATTTTCCAGAATGGACGCCTTGACCAGGCGGCTGTTCTGAAATACGAAAGACACCGTATTCATGAGTTCCTCTTTTGGGATGTCTTTCACATTGACACCACCGATTTTTACCATTCCGCTCTGGGGATCAAAGAATCTGGAAATCAGGTTGGCAAGAGTTGTTTTCCCACCGCCGGACGGGCCTACAAAAGCTACGGTTCGTCCTTCAGGAATGGTCAGTGAAATATCTTTTAACACTTCTTTTTCTCCATCATAGCTGAAATGAACCGATTTCAGTTCCACGGAAGCGTTTTGAGGATGCTTTGGATGTTTCGTTTCCTCCAGAGGCTTCAAATTCAACACGCTGTCAATTCTCTGTAAAGCGTCGTCGACGATCATGGCGTTTTCACTTTGGAACATAATGCGTGTCAGTGTAACAGAAATAACCGGTGTAATGATGATATAGAAAATGAGATCCAGTAAAAAACCGGAAGTCACACCGTCTTGTGTAAGCAACAGTCCTCCGGCGATCAGTGTGGCAAAAACTCCGTTGATCGCAGCCGTATAGAACATCATCGGTGTCCGAAGCTGCTTGGTATAAGCGATCACCCACACTTTATACCGGTCGATGGAGTCTTTAAACTTCTTAAAGGAAAAGATCGTCTGGCCAAAGGTTTTTACCACCGGAATCCCGCGGACATACTCTACCGCTTCATTGGACATATCATCCAGCGCATTCTGGTATTCTTTCATCTTTTCCTGCATCTGCTTTCCGGTCATTGTCATCATGATCAGAAATCCCAGCACAACCGGAACAAGGCTCAACAAGCCCAGTCTCCAGTCAAACACGAACAACAGCACCAAAAGACCACAGGGGGTTGCAATGGCATTGGCTCTGTCGGGAAGCTGATGGGCGAGATAGGTTTCCGTGGCTGCGCTAGATTCGTTGACGATCTTGCGCAGTTTTCCGCTGCCAAAACTCTCGGCAAAACCTAAGGGAAGTCTGACAATATGTTCCATGGTCTGGATACGCAGGTTTGTGGCGATACGAAATGCTCCCAAATGGGAACACATCAGCCCGGCTATGTAGACAAGCACCGCTATAACCGCAAACAATACTGCCATCCAGCCATTACCGGTCAGGTTCTGTGCCTGGTCAAAATTCGGTGCCACCTCCAGTACTTCCCTGATCATTTTCCAGATGTAATAGAACGGCACCAGGGCAATCATGGCACTGATTGCAGAAAGCACCCAGGAAGCATAGATCAGGTACTTATGGCTGCCTGCAATTTCCAGCAGACGTGATAAATTGGATTGTTTTTTCAAAAAAATCCCTCCTTCTTTGTATTTATGTCAAAAGAGCGAAACTGCCCCATTGTACATCCCTAACAGCAGTTAGCATACGCTAATCTAAAAAGAAAAATTATAAGGCATTACTGCCCCATAATTTTCATCCATCCCACCGTATAAAAAGCGCGCATTTCTCTGACATAATTTTCGGCATCTTTAAGCGGCATTTCATGGATGATCAATTCAAAAAAAGTATGGAACATTCCTGTGATCAGAATATGCTCCAGCCTGGGATCAATCTTGGGAGAAGGCCTCCCAAGCTGCCTTAGAACCTCCTGATAGGCATGCGTCCCATCTGCCTCGATCTCCACCATTTCGTCAATAAGGCCAGAAAATTTTGTTCCCTCCGAACAGCAGAGAATCAATTTACATTCCTCCAAATGTTCATACGCATAATGGAGAATATCGTACATACAGATCCCCGAAATGTCACTCATGACTTCCGGCTGCCTGGCCGCTGGTAGCTGGGCAAACTCCTCCTGTGCCTTTATAAAACGGTTGAGAATATATTCGTAATGCTCGCCAACGATGGCTTCAAACAGTTCTTCTTTGCTTTTATAATATCCGTAAAAGGCACCGGTAGTCATTCCCACGGATTTCACAATATTCCGCAGGGAAGCGTCTTTATATCCTTTTTCCAGAAATTCCGCTTTCGCCGCCAGATGGATATTTTCCAAAGTTGTTCCCTTTCCGTCTATTTTATACACCCCCTATATAACAGTGATATATAACACTGTTATAATTATAGTCTTTAAAAAAGATTTTGTCAAGAGCACCAAAGAATAGTTGCCTAAAAACAGAAATTCAAATATCATTCTGCACTTTATTACTGATAAAATTTTAAAATATTGGTTTTGGCAACAGTAATTATTCCTCTGCTAAATGACAAGCAGGGTGGATCTTGATTATACATTGAAACAGAAAATCCTTACATTATACGACGAAAACCATAATGTGGCTGATGCGATAGTTTCAAAATGGCTGTTACCACAAATAAATGAGACTAATATAGCTTCTTTTGTAAAACTACGCAATGGCAAAACACATTCTGGAACGGTTGAACGGGGAGATAATACAAAATTATATGCCCATTATTAGCTATTGTATATGCCGGCTTTTTCAAATATGTTGGTTTGCCAGATAAATTAATTAGTTTCGCTTTATTGCAGATTTTTTAGTAGACTTAGACTATTTCAACATCTCCTGTTAATCATGGGGTGTTTGTAAAGTCAATTCCAAGTATATTAAAAATGATTGTCCTTCACCTCTTTGATTAAATATGCGATCACCCATATTCTCTCCATTAAAATGACCGCATATTTTTAAATTTTACACTAAAAACATCCTCCCATAATCCCCATCTCTTTCAGTTTCTCATTTAACTCTTTTAAAATCCGCTTTCTTTCCAGAGGGACTGTCTTTCTTCTGACTGTCCCGCATCCGGCGAAGTGCTGTCACAAGCGTCTGAGAAACTGTGGCTGTGTAATGCCAAGTTCCTTTGCAATCTCCCACTGTGTTTCCCCATAATAAAAATACAGAATTACAATGTCTCTTTGCCGTTCTGTCAGAAGTCCCATCAATTCCAGAATCTGCTCTTTTTCTATCAGCTGTTCCAATGGCGGCAGTACCAGCGAAGACAAAAGAAACCATTCTTCTGATACAGCATGATAAGAAATCACTTTCCCCTTATGGCATGTTTCCCTGTTCTTTGCCAAACGATCCTCCCCCCCTCCAAAAACAGGCGCACATACCCTTCCTGATATACCAAAAGCTGTATTTCACTGCCATTCTCCATACTCACAACACACAACTTTATTTTTTATCGTTATTGTCGGATCAGTTTCTTTTTAATGCTATCAATTTAGTCTGTTCCATTTTCATTACCAATGAGTAGCCCCTATGTGTCATAAGAACAACTTCTCCGATAAAGCAAATAATCTCTTCCTCTCACATATCTGCGCTTTGTACATATTCAATGTATCATTCTGCCAGTTATTTTTCCCTAGCAGATTTGAGGAAACCCATAAGATTTTCCCTCATATTTGTGAATTTTTACCGGATTCCTTCAATCCCATCCATCAGGGCGCTTATGGTCTGGATTACAATTTTCTGCTCCTTTGGCTGTAGATTCAAGACACGGGAAACCATCTTGTGGGCAGGATTTCTATCTCCTTCGGGATTCTTTCCTAATAACTCGTTTGCGTCAGCACCCAGTACCTCCACCAGTTTTACAAAAATCTCAATGGATATTGCCGCCTGCCCGCCCTCAATGCGGCTTACTGTGTTGACACTGATACCCACTTTTTCTGCAAGAGTTTCCTGGGATAAATGACAGTCTTTTCTCTTTTGTCGAACACGTTCTCCTAACTGGATCAGCTCCTGTGAACCCACACGGTTTCCCAACACAGTCCCCCTTTGCTTCACAGGAGAGGAATTTAAAACATTCTGCTGTAAACAGCACTTTCGGGACACGATAAAAGCTGTACTGTTCTCCCACTGTCACCAGCTTTCTCTCCCACAATATCCGCAGTATTTATAGGTATGGGAGTTTTCGTCATTTTCCATTACTTATGGCTAGCTTGCATCGATTATCCCACGGATTGCAGACAGCAAAATACTAATCCGCCAATGCACCACCGTAACATCTTCCCTTCGGTGTGGAGATGGTTAGCTCCAGCCTCTGACTTTCCTTCAAGCAGTGTAGCCTTCATCCTCATATAGTACCTTTCGCCTCGACACTCAGTCGCAGCTTGGAAGCTTCGCTGACTTGTGCCTTTACAAACGTGCTGTTGTCCCCTTTATGTTTCCACTCGAGGTTAGTTGTTGGCGATAAGATTGTGTTTTTCACACTTGATAATTTTTCTTATTGCTTTCTCAGAGCAAAATCATAATGACCCACGCCGCTTGGGTGTCCACCCCAAGCGCCTTACGGGCGCACTGAATCTACCATAATAATTGTTGCTTCATCATCTGTATAGTTTCTTATGATTGCCGGTATTTTGGCCTTTCCTGCCAATTGACATGCATATTTTCTACGATGTCCAGATATGATTTCATATCCACCACCTTCTCTTGGTCTGACAATGCAAGGATTTAAAACACCATATTCTTTAATACTGTCCACAGTTTCTTGCATTTTTTCATCATTTATCACATAAAATGGATGATTCTTAAAGCCATATAAACAATCTATCGGTATTTCTGTTATCTTATCAACACTATTTTCTTGGTTATCCTCAATTCCTAATAATTCTTCATAACTTGTTAAATGTATTTCCTTTTTTGGTTTACGCATGATCCAGCACCCCCTCTACAAGCTTCTGATAGCTTTGAGCGCCTTTTCCACTACCATCATAGGCAAATATACTAATTCCCTCTGAAGCCGTCTCTGCGATCGTTACAGCTCTTGGAATAGACTCTTTGAAAATTCTTATTTTGTCTCCATATGTACTAATGACTGCTTTTTTATTTCGTTTTGAATTATTAAATGTTGGAGTATCAAACGTAAAGACAATTCCTTCAATTTTGAGGTCTGGATTAAACTTCGCCTTAATTGCACTATAAACCTTTAACAATTCCATTAAGCCATCTGCTGCATAATATTCTGGCTCCATTGGAATCAATACACTATCTGCGGCTGTTAGAGCATTGATTGTCAACATTCCTAAAGATGGCATACAATCTATAATCATAAAATCATAATCTTCTTTGAGTAGCATCAAATATTCTCTTAATATTATTTCTCGATCCTCTGCCATAATCAATGACACATCCAAACCTGAAAGTAATTTATTAGACGGAATTACATCGACTCCTTCTTCATGATGTAAAATTACTTCTCTAGGATCAAATTTAATCCCCATAACAATATTTTCTAACATATTTTTTAAAGTTACTGGAACTTTTTTTGAAAATCCTAGACCTATCGTTAAATGTCCCTGTGGATCGAGGTCTACCAATAATACTCTTTTTCCTTCTCTGACTAATCCAATTCCTAAATTGATTGCTGTTGTTGTTTTTCCTACTCCACCCTTTTGATTGGCGATTGCGATTACTCTACACATAACATTTCCTCTCTTTCTACTTTTCTTTTTTATTTACTTCTGCATAAACTCGAAAATATTTATTTGTTCCTTTGTTTGCAAATGGTTCTGAAATCCCAAGTACTCTGATTCTTTTATCTTCCTCTAAGATTTTTTGGAACCATTCAATGTCGCTTGTCATTCCTTGCATTCTGATTTTTAACATCTCATGCCTCCTCCCATTTTTATTTTTTTGGAAATGTTATGTTATGAGTATTCTTTTTTGTTGCACTTATCGCTGTGTTCTTCATTGCATTTTCTCCCTTCTTTATAAATTTTGTATAAAAAAATAGAGATACTTTGTAATTAAAGTATCCCTATAATTTATCATCTGTCCGATGATTTACTTTCATTTATAAAACTAGGATTTCTTGTGTCCCTCTCAACGACATCAAGAGCTACAACAACTGTAATTTCTTCTAAAAGCTCTTTTTGACTGCAAGTTTCACTTATTTTCTTAAAACTGAAATGCTTCACAAACCGCTTAAACTCTAGGATTTTTAGATATTGTCCTTTTGTATCAACACTATACTCTCGATATGAACCGTATTCGGGAACTGATCTACCGCTGTAGCTCGCTTAACTTTATATCCTGCTGCCTCAAACACTTCCAGATCTCTCGCAAGACTTGTCGGTTTGCAACTGATATATACCATCTGTTCAACCCCGAAATCAATAATCTTGACGAATGTTCTAATTTGGTGTGTAAAAAATCTAGCACATTTGCTTGCAAAAACAATTATTAATAAATCATATCATTAAGGAGGTTGTTTTTCAAATGAAAAGAATTTCAAATCTAAAAAGAATGAGAGTTATGAAAAGGCTTCGCCAGGAAGATCTGGCGAAAAGATCCGGAGTGCCTGTGAAGTGTATCGGAAACTATGAACAGTTTCGTCGCGATATAAATCATGCCCGCTTCATTACTGTATATAAATTAGCACAGGGGCTTGGTTGCGATGTCATGGATATCGTTGAAAAAAACGAGTTATAAATTATAGCAAATATCAACAAAGAAAGCCATAAATTTTTGTGCAGATTATTGTTATAAATTACTTGAATAGTACGCTTGTCAGAGTTAATATACATACAAGCTAAAGAATATAAAAAATACATTGGAGGATATAAAAAATGAAAAATATTAAAAACGAAGTTTACAACGCACTTGCAAATATCATGTTTGAAACAGGAGCAAGCAAAGAGGATATGAATGAAGCGATCAAATGGTTTAATGAAAAATTCTATGATGAAGATAACGAGGAATCTGCAGAAATGAATTCTGAAGAAGAACAGATCCATGAAGCAGATGCAAATGTATTTACTGAAGATGCTGATGAGAATCTAGTTGAAAGAAAACAAATGAAAGCAAATGAATTAGTTGTTGGGAAGAATTATTGGTGTGGATGGGCAAGCCGCTACGGTCGCTTCGTACGAATTGAAAACGTCACAAGATGTGGTTCAACTGAAAGCTACGCAGTCTTTCGCGATGATATTGGTTGTGCCATCGAATGTAAAGTTGAAGCTGTTGAGCACTGGGTTGTTGAAGCTTAGAAAGGGAGGTTGTCATTATGGGAGATCATTATATAACATTTGAAAAATTTAACGTCGCATTGGAATTTGCAGAAATTAGGGCGGAAGATTGCGACGATCGCTTATGTGTTATGTGTAAAGATAATGCATATATCGTGACAGGTGATTATAAAGAGGCCGCCAGTCTTGGTTATAAATTAGTAGCAAGTGTTTATCCTGATTAATTTATGGAGGTATTAAAATGAGAAAATTAACAGCGCAAGAAATCAAAGAGGAACTCATGTCTATCGAGACGATTCTTAATTTCTATGTTCTTGACAGCTTTATGACAAATAACGGATATTATTCTGCCTTTGAAAACGGGGCAATAGAGCCAATCAGGAAAGAGAAGAATGTAGTTTATACAGCTATCGATTCTGATGAATGCGAGATTCGAATTTTCTTTGAAATTTTGTGTTACAATATTCCGTATGAAAGAGGCGGAGATTTCGTTTTAAGAGTCACCGACGTACAAAAGTTCAACTAATTTGAAGCTGCTATTCAAGTTATAAATAAATTGCTAAATATAATTAGGAGGTGCAAAATGTTTAATAAAGAAAAATTAAAACAGGCCATGGTTGCCCATGGCGATACGAACAAAGTGCTTGCGGATTTCTTAGGCATGACCGCATCCAATTTCTCGACAATTTGGAACGGGCGGCAGCAGTTCCAGAAAAAACATATGATTCTGATAGCTGTCCGCTATGATCTGACGCCGCAGGACGTATGGGAGATTTTCCTTCAGCACGATGTTGAATCTTTAAAGAAGGAGAGACTGAAATAATACTCAGTCTCTCCTTCTTTGTTATCTTAATAATAATTTTTTCCATGTACTTTCGCCACAGATCTTGTCTGCAGTAAGTTTGTTTTTCTTCTGAAAAGCTTCCAAAGCATACAGCGTATTTTCGCCACAACTTTTATCAATTTCTAACGTTTTTCCGTCTTTTCCTTTGTAGCCCCTGCTCTTTAAGAGACGCTGCATTAATTCTACATCTTTTCCTGTGCTTCCTTTTTTTACTGTGCTTACACTAAACATATACTTGCTCCCTTCCGTCTTTTTTTTCGATGTACTTGTTTGATTGCTTTTCTTTTTACTGGCCACAGCTTTCACAAACAGATCATGTTCTGCTTTTCTTCTACGTGTCAGGCCCTTATATACTTTTCCTCCCGCTTTGTTATATTCCAGCATTTTCTTTGCAATCTCCGCGTTTGATCTAGTTCCAGATGCAGTCAGGCCGCCGATGCTTCCGATGTTGTAGCAAAAGCTGACCAGCGCATCGATCTGATTCTGATTCCAGTCGTATTTAGAGTTATACCTTGTAACCAGTGGCAGATATTTCTTCTCCAGAGATTTTCGAAGCCATGTATCTGCCTGTGCCTTTGTGATCACGAGTCCTTGTTTGATCGTAGTTCCCGTGATAGACTTGTCTGAATTTGTAATGCCGTAGCCGATGGTCCAAACACCCACCTCGTCCTTGTATGCTTTTAAATAGCATCCTTCGAACTCTTTTACGAGCTTGATGCAATTTTCTGTAATTTTTGCCATACTTATTCCTCCTCACATTCTGGAATTCCAGCAATGCTGGTTAAAACTGATACTACTCCTGCAAGTGCAGCAGTTCCCACGACGACTTTCCAGTCTACCTGCTGGATCATTTGGGCCGCAGGAATCAGTGACACTGCAGTCTGTGCCATTGTTTTTACCGCTCTGATTGCAGCTCCCTTCATCCATTTTTTTGTGTCTACGCTTGTTTTTAATACAGTGTTCTTAAACATATTTCTTACCTCACATTCCTATTTGTTTGAGACAAACGCCAAGAATAGCGCCGATCAAAGTTGTAATAACGTACCCTGTTACCTGCCGCCATTTTTCGCCGTCCCTTTTTTCTAGTGCTTCCAGTCTCTTGCCTTGCTGTTCTTGTTCACGAAGCATATTCCCCATGTTAACAGCTAGTTCATGGACTGATGTTGTTAACGAGTTCCATTCTTTGATTGACATCTCACAGAGTTCTAGTCTGCGATTCTGCCGCTCTTCTTCCTGCTCGATTCTGCGGCGGAATTCGTCATGTTCCTCTCTGGTTATATTTGATGTCGGAAAAAACCACATAATTGTGTCCTCCTTGTTGCATAAGAAAAAGCAGCCATGTAGCTGCTTAAATTATTTCATACTGCATATCCCGTCAAGATTTTTTTCGACATCTTCATATCTCGTTATTAATCCATCCCTGATTTCTTTTTCGATGTCGCTTTGTTTTAGTAAACTTTGCTGTTCCAGAATAATATTTGACAGGATACTCACTGCATCGCACAGCTTGCAAAAAATTTCAATATCACTCATAGACATCCCCTGTGATTTCCTCGTATTGGTCTTCGGTGATCCATCCGTTTTTGACTGCATTTTTGAGACCTTGTTTTGTTAGTCTCTTTGCATTATAGAGCCTTGTTAAACGTTCAAACATTTTATTCACCTCCTAAATTGAATACAAGTAAATCATCAATGACGCTATTCATGCTTTCGATTGTTTCCTGCTGATCAGCGACTACCTTTTTCAGCGCTTCCATTTCTGTCAGATCTTCTTCTCCTTCTTCCTGCTTCGCTTTTTCTAACCAGGAATCGAATGTTGCAGCGATTCTTTCTTCAAGATTTTCTGCATATGGAGTCTCTAATTCATACCGATCATATGTATAATATGTCTGTGTATTTTCATCTCCCATCTGCTTTTCAAATGGGCCAGAGATGTTATCGTAAAGAATTACAAGACATGACTCGCCTTCTTTTTTTGGAAAAGCTTCAATTTCAAACTGCAGCTGCGGTTTTAAGTTGCTTTCTGTTTTCATGACTGATTACTCCTTTCAGTTGCTTTATATTTACATAGGGCTTGATATATTTCTCCCAGAATCTATAAGAATCTGTGGCTTTGATATAGCCCATGTAACTAACCATTCCGGATGCATTGGTAAGAGAAATATAATCCTTTTTTGCAATGGTCCTTGCTTTTCTGGACATTCGATGCATGATCGTTTTTCTTAATGAAACATGATCTGTGTGAAATCTATAGCCTAAAAAATCTAATGGTCGAAACTTGAGCCTGAAAACCTGCCATGTATGTTTCAGTCTCATATTTACTGCCTCCAATTCTTTAGATATAAATTTGACTGCTTTATGAAGCTTCCTCTTTGATGTATCAAACAAAACGATGTCATCAACATATCTGACATAATGATGAAGCCCGCATTTTTCTGATATTTTATGATCAAGATCCTGGAAGAAAAAATTTAGGAACCATGGAGATGTATAAAGTCCTACCGGTATCCCGACTGCCTCAATTTCAGGGAGCAATCTTTCACCAGTTGCCATCGGTTGCTGGTAGCTGGCTATGATCTTGTAAGCTAATCTTAAAAATCTTTTATCTTTGATTCTTTTCTTCAGCTTTTCCTGAAGCTTCGCATGGGATAATGTCGGATAGCAATGCTTCACATCTAATTGAGCGACCTTGCTTGTGCCCGCAGGATCTGTTTTGATCCAGTGTGTGATCACTTTTCTAGCACCATCAGTTCCTTTTCCTGGAACGCATCCGCATGAATATTCATACGCGCTGTGAGTCACAACTTCTTTAAAAATTTGAACAAATGCATGATGGATGCACTGATCAGGAAAGAACCGCGGCACTGCTATAATTCTTTTTTTCTTTTTGATCCCATCATTGATCTCACGGATTGCATACTGATGAGGGTTGAAACTTTCTGAAGAAAGAATCTCATGCAGTTTGTCCGTGTATTTTTCAATATCATTTAACACTCTTCTTACAGATGCACGATTTCTTTTTCTCCTCGCTGCATTCTGAATGGCTAATTTTAAATTATCCCGGTCAATCATTTTTTCAAATAAATGACCGATTCTCTTTGTGTATTTTATTTGTGTCATTATGGTAAGTCCTTATCTCTTTGTCAGCCTCACTGGCTTTCGATCATGCTACTAACCAGTGCCATTTACGGCCTAATTTTCACCAAGTGGTGAGGCATCACAATATAACGGCAATCTTAAAGACTGCGAATAAATGCACGACATTTTATATATCAATCAATTAGAAAATGTCAAATTTAGATAAGTATAACAAAGTGGGCGACCGGAGTAGTTCCAGTTCGAATTACCAGCGCCATTGTTACAGTTCCGGTTGAACGGCCCCGCATTCGTGCCATTGTTCACGTTCCCGCCAGAGAACACCACCGATCGCGCGTGCATTTACTCCCTATATATTTATAGTTACTTTTTGTTGTTTACTTTAGGCTCCCGGCATGTAATGATATAGTTTCCTTTGCCGGAAGTTATAACGGGGGAGAAATCCCCCGATCCCCCTTAAAATGGTATCATTTTCGGCTTTGAGGGCGACCGGAGCAGGCCCAGTACGAATTACCAGCGCCATCGCTACAGTGCCGGTCGAACGGCCCCGCAATCGTGCCATTGTCCACGCTCCCGCCAGAGAACACCACCTCTCCACTTTCGTTCATCCAGTAATAATCGCAGAAATAAGATGTTGTTCCCGCTCCTATTTCTGTGCAGATTTCAATTTCTGGCCACTCTTTATCATAGCCGAATGTCTTCACATATCCTTCTTTCTGACCGGCCACGTATCCTACTTTAAAGTAAGCGCCATTATAAACCTTGTCTGCATACGCACTTCTGTCGTTGCAGTAATAATGCTGGAATCTCTGAATGTTATCTCCATCCCTAAACTGCCATGCATTTCCGTACCAGTCTTCGATCCATAAGAATCTGATAGCGCTAGTTCCGTTTGTCTTTCCGTCTACTCGGCCATTTGGTGATGCCATTTCGATAGTAGCTCCTGTTGGCTGCAAAGATGACCAAATCACAGATGTTGTTGTAATGGCAGCAGGTTCCCCATCGAAATAAATACAAGATGCATTTTCAACTTCTGTTGAATCTATAATTTTCGTAATTCTTCGATCTGCGGCTAGACTCTGATTCCATAATCCAGTACCGATTGAGATTCCCTGCCCCACAAAAAATCTTGCAGCGTAATCTTTATTGATCGTGATATAGTTTCCCGTACGCTCCTGCAATGCAAGCCCTTTTGTTCCATCCTCAGGGAATTCTGTTCTTCCGGATCCAAGAACTGCCTGTGCATTTGAATTTGCGAACATTACAATGAAGCAAGTGTCGAGGAAATGCATCGCCCATACATCATCTAAGTACCAGTTATTTCCTTTGGCATTACATAATTTTCTGAATCCATCCCTTGTTTTGTTATGCGCAGGGAATGCTCCGGCTTTTGATTCCAGTTTATTTCCTTCAGAATTTAATGATCCGACGAAGATTGGAAGGTATACCTTTTCACTGATTCTTCGATCATCTCCATCTGTGAACAAGTGATCTAAATGCAAGCGTCCAATTTTTCCTGATGATACTGCTCGATATTCCCATTCGACTCCGTTTTCGTCTGTCTCGAACCAACGGCCAGTGTAAGTCATTGGAACTTCGAGCATGACATCTCCGTTGCTTCCATCCCACTGGAAGTCTGCATCACCGAGATATGCATTGACCGTTCTGTCTGCAGCAAGGTTACATGGTCGCATTTCATTAAATGGGAAATGGCTCATCATGTCATTTTGAACTGTTCCATTCCCAACTGCTGCCTTGCAGACCATTCCGACTGCGTCTCCGTATCTTTCCCATGTTGCAGAACTTGAAGATACTTTTCTTCTTGCCGCCAGAATCTCTACTTTGTTCTGTTCAATTACAGACACCCTTGCTTCCAACGCTTCCAGATCTGCCTGCAGGGCGATTGCTCCAGCGCTATTGATCGTCACGTTTGCTGCATTCGCTACTTCTAAGTAATAGCTCATGTTGATAACAGACGGAATTACATTGTTGTAAGCTGGCATGTAATCGCTTGTGCTTGCAGTCGCGATTGAATATAAGATTTCTCCTTTATCTGGATCCTGCGCAAAGATACCAAATTCTTTGATCTCATATCCATTTTTCAGCTCTGTATCTTCTGTTTTATTTGAGATCGCAATTTTTAGCACGAGCGTGCTGTCATTGCTGATCTGCATATCTGAAATCGGGAAGGTCTGCTGCGGAGCTTTTAAAGCAGTTCTTGTATCTACTGCTTCTCCTGACGTATAGCCTCCTGATCCAGTTTGTGCTTTTGTGATTTTAATCGTAGCCTTCCCTGCCTGCGCTTTTGCGAGCAGTGCTTTTCCGGCTGTTGTTAATTTGCTTGAATTCCAAATAAGCATGATATCCTCCTTTTATAGTACATGCGTTGTTCTTGATAGAATTGCAGCTTGTTGTGCATCTATCATTTCTTGTTTTGTTACAGTATTCTGTGCATCGCTGTTGTTCAGGACTACTGTTGTGCCTCCATGACTGATTGCAATCTGGCTTGCGTAGTTTTCTGATCTTGCATCTGCATCCTGATTGGTGCTATTGATTACGAATGTTTCAGTTGTGGCATTCTGATTTGCTGCATAGTAATTATTAAGAGCCGCTTCGTTTGCATAATGCTCATAATTTAATACTACGGTTTCAGTAACTGCCACCGATCTCATTGCGATCGATGCTCCCTGATGAAGATCTCTATTGATCACTACTCTCCTTATCTGCGATCTTGCATTTTTTACTCTGTCAATGATTGCAGATAAGGTATCGATGATTCCTCTCTCCATTGGTGCATTTGTGACGATATCGAAAGTACCAGGTGTGTATGGCGGCTCTGTAAAATCGAACCATTCTACGATTTTCCCTGAACCAAAAACAACAGAGATCAATTCTTCGACTGCTGCCGGAGTTCCTGCCTTTGCATACCAAGATAACGTGTTTTGAATAATATTTCTTTTTACAGAGATATCCATCGTCTCTTCGTAGTACATCGTTCTCAGTTCTACCGCCAGCATATCCAGAATGTCGTCTGGCAAATTCTGAATAATTGAATACGTCCGCGTTCCATCCGCTTTCTCTAGGATGAATTGCATCATTTTTTTTACTGCATATGAAAATGCATCATTTCTCGGATCTCCTTTAAATGGAGAAACGTCAGCAAGCTCTCCATCCTTCAGATTAATCATTTTCCACACCTCCGTATGTAACAGTCTGAGCGGTTAATTTAGCCACCGCTGTGGCATCGATTACCGTAAAGACAGGAGATTTGATCTCGACTCGCTTTGCTCCTGCATTAATTACCAGTTTGGTCAATTCTGACGGATTGATGTCTCTGCCAATCGCCCCTCGTTGCCAGTTGATGTATTCTGTAATTGCAGAATTAACTTCATTTTTTATCGTATCAACCTTATTAAGATCAGATTGATTAATAAAATATTTCATATTAATCGCATAGTCTACAGTTTCTGGCGCAGCAACTGTTACATGGTCCGTAACTGGCCGGATATCATTGTCTCTAAGATGTGCCTGCAATCCCTGGATATCTCCATCGGTTGGTAATGCTCCATCCTTCATGATGATTCTCACGTCGACTTCCATCGGTGCCGGATTTGTAATTTTCACATCTGAAATGTTCGGATTGTAATCAAGAGCATGATATTTGTATGCGTCAACGGGTCCAGCAGTGCTGTACCCAGCTGGTACTAAATAAATTCTTCTTGCGAGATCTTCATCACTTTCTTCTTCAGCTCCACCTGCCGTCGTTACGATATTCATCGCGGACCCGATATATCTTATAGAATCCATCAATGCATTGATTTCTCCAGGCGCATAACCATTTCCGGCTTCTCCAGCTGTATTGCAAGTTGCACTCACATCCACGTAAGAACTCCCAGCTTTGATTAAAGCGGCCGCATTGGTTGAAAAGTACACATCGCCATTCGTTACCTTAGTCCCCTGTGGGATAGTAATATCTTCGTCGATTTGTGCCGACGATGTGAATCTTATAATTGTAGCTGAATATGTCGCGCTATTTCTATTTAAGCCTTTCAATGCCGCCAGATTCTCGAGATAATCTCCGTATGAATATTTAAGTAAATCTTGCTTTCCAGCTCGATCAACATACAAAAGTGTCTGATACATTAATACACCGATACTCTGCAGCATTAAGCGATAGGGATCGGCTCTCATCATGACGATATCTTCTCCAGTAATTTCTTTGTATCGAGTCATGTAGTCTTCAATTAATTGATTCTGTACATCGTCAAGTGTCATGTTGTCGATGTAACTAACATCTGGTAAATCATATAAATCTTTTAATTCCTGCATCATTCGTCACCTCCTTTCTTGATTTTTACATGAAGCTGCATCTTCCCATCGATTGGAGAAAAATCAGCCTCGATGTTATCTACTTCATACCCAGGAAGGAATTCCTTCACCTTTTCATTTAAATCGAGGGCGAATGCATTCTGTGCCTGTGCCGGCGGCAGATCAAGACAATTCGAACTGATTCCGAATCCCCTTTCTCCTGGCACAGACCCTTCATATATGCTAATTAGCATTTTCATGCAAGTATCTATTCTGCTATTTCCAGTTTTCTGAAAATCTATGTCCATCATTCTCCTCCTCCCTGTTTTATTTAAACGAACCGGCATTCACCCATCCGTAGACATTTGATTTGCTTCCGCTTGTTCTGATCAGATGGTACGGATGTGTATTATGATTAATGATCGTAATTTTGGCTTTTCCAGCCTTTGCCTTTGATCCTCTCGCTCCTTTGCAGCTACTTACATAATGCTTCCCGCCGTTGAATGTCACGATGTCTCCCACTTTATATTTTTTCTTTTTGCTCGCACTCTTCTTTTTCTTTGAGCTTTTCTTTTTTGTTATTGTCGTTTTAGTTGGCTTTTTTGCTTCCTTTTTGCTAACTGATACGACATATTCTTCAATAGTTATTTTCACAGTAGCTTTGGCCACTTCGCCTTTATTCATCACAATGTCATACATTCCTGAATTCGATTTTATGATCCAGTTACTTCCTATGATCTTTCCGCCTAATGTAAATGACATAACTGTACCAGATTCAACCGCTTTTACTATTTTATCCAAAGTTTCTCGTGGTTTAACACCGTGCTCTGCAGATAAGACGATACTGAAGCTTGAATCTTTTAGTTCGGCCCCATTGAATTCTGATCGAGGCTTCTTAGATATGATGTCGTGATATGACCAGCTTCCTGATGCATTCACCTGAAGATCTTTAAATGTAAGAATTTTTTTATCACTGACTTCGAACGTAATCAGTGAACCAAGTGACCCGATCGTTGCCATTATGAATCACCTGCCTTCATAAGATCTGAAACATTTACGTTTCCAGATTTGGTTTTTAAGATGATCTCTTCCGCATTAATTACAAGAGTTCCTTTTTCGTATCTTATAAATGCCTCACCTAATTTTTTTGTAAATTCTTTTCGATAAACATCAGGATCTGATTCCGGTGGCTGATTGGCCTCGTTCCAGAATCCTGGGCCAACAATTCCCATTGACGTTCCATTGCTCATTCCAAAAACAACAACATATGCACCGATTTCTGGCGGTGCATATTCCCTGTTGAATGTCATATAAGGGAGGTAATCGGATACATCATCTTCGTCGGATATGTCCTCATATAAAACTTGAATCATTCCAGTTTTGTAATCAATGCTGGACACTCTGCCGATTTTAACAATGTCTTCGTTCATCTTTTATCACCTGCCTATTTTTTGATTCGTTTTTGTATTTTTCTGATTTCTAGTTTCATTGTGTAACCATTCCGATTGACTGTGTGTGTGATCTTATTGATAAAATATTTACCATTTACCTGCCCCATATCTGTGATCGTGAGTGTTCCCGTTGCGATTAACTTTGGATTTGGTTTGACTTCAATTTCCATCGTTGTAGCTGTCTCATTTTCTTCATTGAGCTTTGCGATTGCCTGGAGTCTCGCATCTGCCTTGCTATCTGCTTTCTCATTGATATGGAGTATTCTGCTTCCGCCACCAACACTGGCAGTATACGTTTTGTTGCTTTTCGCATTTGTATACTTCATTTTTGCTCCGGTGTAAGTCTTATAAATACTGTCATTAAAGCTCCAGCTAATTAGATCAGTTTCTTTATAGGTGACTAGGGATTTTTTTGCTTCATACTTTGCCTTGCTGTAAATAATAATTTTCCCGCAGTACACTTTCATGCCTTGTCCGTATTTCTTTGCAAGCGCATATAAAAACTCACAGTCGTTCTGGCTGCTTTGTTTTATCGATTTGATCTTAATTACAGCTCCGGAATCATAGACAAATTCTAAACCGTATCTTTTAGCTATCGATCTTCCGATTGCTTTTAACGTTGTTGATTTCCACGTTTTTGATCTCGGAGTATTTTTGAATGAAGTTTTTGACGGAATCGACAAAGCGGAGTATTTTGCAATTAGTGGCCTTCCAGATATCGATACATCATCTAATGTAAATGATCCGAGATAGAGATCGATTTTTTCTTCTAGGTATTGCCAGTTAAACAGGTAAAGGCGAGCTGATATTTTATCTCCTTTTTGTGGGGATGTCTTCCCAAGAATGAATGACTTATCCGTATTTGAAAATGTAATATCTAGGCTATCGCTTTCTCCAGTTGCTGGATCTACATATTCAATTTCTTGAATCCTGTTTGTGATTTCCTTTGAAGTCTTTTTGCGATTGATTTTTATCTGAGGTTCCACTTTTCGTGGAATCTCTTTTGATATCTTACTCGTCTTCATCGTCTACCTCCGCCTCTCCGTCTTCTTCATCTTCATCTGGATACTCTTCATCGAATTCTTCGCCTCCGATTTCGTCTGCGTCAATATCTTCATCCTCATCGTCATCAAGTCTCCATTCTGGCCAGTCTTCATCCGGTTCATCTGGAATTTCCGGAAGATTCAAAACGATGCCAGATGGAAAAACTAAGAGATCTAAAAATTCCCAGTTTGCTTCGATCAGATAGCGCATATATGCTTCATCTCCGTAGAGATCGTATGCTATTTTATCCCATGTGTCCCCCTGGACTGTTGTATATGTGTCTGGCATCGTGTTTTCTCCTTTCTTATGCAAAGACAATTCTTCCGTGTTTTCTTATATATTCCTTCATCATTTTTTCGAACTCTGATTGACTCATTCGATTTGCCTCGACGATATCTTCTTTCGATGGGGCTTCACCCTCGAAGTGGTAAACAGGATTATAAATAATCTGCGGGATACCATCTGCAGTTCCTGGCTGATTGTTATCAGAATCTTTTTTATCTGAAGTGTACGCATCGATCGTTTCTCCGATGATGCTGCTTCTCTGATTCATGATCGTTGGTACGCTAATGCTTGACCCTTTCAGGTCATTGCTTGTTTCCTTGACAGGATTTGCCAAGTTCGCCGTTGCCGCTGCCGATACAGCGTCTTTTCTGTATTCGATACCTTTGATCAGACCTTCATCGACATAACGTCCTGTTTCCATCATCACTCGCGATGGTGAGTGGATTTTCAGTGCGCCATTCACGGCCGAAGCTGCGGCCGCTGCTACACTTTGAGCTGCTGCAATAACCGCACCTCTTCTCGCATTGATTCCGGAGATTAATCCATTCATCATGTGCGCTCCCGCACTGCTAAGATTTACAGACGTATATGCTGATCTGATCGCTACAGCACTACTTCTTGCTGCGGCAGCCGCCCTGGTTCCACCAGACATAACTGCTGCGACAATCTGATTCATTCCGTTGGTTGTAGCACTAATAGCAGATGAAGTCGTTGACTGTACTGTGGCCATTCCTGCCTGATAACTTGACGCCATCGATGTAACCGCCATATTAACTGATGTAATTGACGTATTTACTGATGTCAGCGTTGTTGCCGCCATAGCTATGCTTGCGCAAAATGCTGCAAATGCAGCACTCGCCATCATTAATGGCCCAGAAAGCGTTCCAAGCGCTCCGGTTAATGGAGAGATGCCAGCTGCGATCGTTGTAAATGCGGCAGATGTTGCTGCAGATTGCGATACGATCGTGGATGCATACGTTGTGAACATTTGCATCCCAGTTGCTGATGTAGTCAGCCCCGTTGAAACAATTCCAATGGATACTCCAAGCAGAGACATTGATGTCGCCATTGTTGAAAGCGTTGTCGCAAACGGAGTTAACGATGCCAGTGTTGTGATTAATGTCGTATTCAAAACCAGCATTGATGCATTAACTGTTGTCATTGGCGCAACTAATGCAGTCATATTTGTACTGACTGGTGTCATGCTTGTTACTAATGTCGTAAATCCTGTTGACATAGTCGTCAGTAAAGTCACCATTGTTGTTGATGTGCCGACCAGCGTCTGCATTCCAGTTCCGGCGCTCGTGATCGATGTATTGATCAATGTCATAGCCGTTGCTGTTGCTGTAATTGTTGCTGTAAATGCAACAAAAATTGCAGCAGATGAAGTTAAACTTGAACTAAATTTAACCGTTGCGGCGCTGACTGTTGACATCGGAGCTACTAATGTTGTCATAGCTGATGCTAATGGTACGGCTCCTGCAGCTATTGTTGTAAATGCAGTTGATACTGCAGTTCCTTTTGTTGCGATTGCAGTCATTCCCGTTACAAGCAGCGTCATTCCTGCCCCTGCTATCATCGTTGATGTACTTAGCCTTGTCATTCCTGAAGCAGCTGTTGATACAGCTGTTGCAAACGGCCGCATTGCTGAAGCAGCCGGTTTGATACCTGCGGCCAATGCTACGAATTTAGCAGCTGTCGATACTGATGATCCGGCCATACTCTTCAGACCACTTCCTGCTTTGCTCGCAGAATCTGCAATCGTTTTGACACCTTCTGCGACGATTTTTGTCTCTTTAGATAGCGGCGCCATCACAACTGCGGCGGCTGTTGCTCCTGCTGCAAACGCAATCAGGCCGATGGCTGCCACTGCTGCAGATGCTCCTCCAAGCATTGCTCCGACAGAGAAAACCATCAACGCTGCACCCATCTGAGCCACTGCTACTGCCGCAGCTCCTCCAGAAGATGCTACCGTTGGAAGTGCTGCTCCAATAATGTTAAGAGCTGCACCTCCTAACATTGCGGCTCCTGACACAACTGCCAGTGCTGCTCCAAGAGCTGCCATTGCTGCAGCGCCTGCTCCTAATAATGGAGCTAGTAATCCGGCGACTGCACCAACCGCTACGATCCCGATAACCATGGCCGCCATTGCTACTTGGGCTCCTGTTCCGGCAGAGGCGAGCTGCGTTGCAGCCTGGACTAATATCCAGCATCCTGCTCCTGCGATCACAATTGCTGCTCCAAATGCAAGAAGGCCAGTTGCTCCTGCGGTAAGTGTTGCACCCATTGTTCCGGCAATTGCCATCAATCCTGCCATTCCGGCCAGCATGATCGTTAATGCAACAGCGGCGACAGGTCCAGCGCTTGCGATCTGCGTTGCAGCATATGCCATGACAGCCATGCCTGCACTCGCCAGAAGTATTGCGCCACCAAACGCGATCAGTCCCTGTGTTCCGGCCTGAAGTTCTGGTGCCATCTGTGATGCAAATTTCATAAGAGCTGCAATTCCCAGGGACATAGCCACAACTCCTAATTGAGCCCCAACCCCTGCAGAAGATAATTCTTTTGCAGCTTGTACAATGATCCAGATTCCTGCGGCTGCTAATGCAAATCCTGCGCCTAATCCTGCGGCATTCTTTGCTGCAGCTGACATCGCTGTACTTCCCTGGTTAAGTGGGCCTGTTGTCTTTTTGACTCCTCTTCCTAATGCTCCGGCAGCCTTGCCAATTTTTCCAAATATGCCGACTACTGATCCTGCGACCTTAAACAACGTACCCAGTATAAGAAGCACTGGTCCGACTGCGGCTGCAATTGCTGCGAATTTCACAATATTTCTCTGCATTGCTGGACTCATGTTGTTAAATGCATCAATCACTTTCGTGATATTATCGACAATTGGTTTCAGATACTCACTGGCTATCTGCCCGATGTTATATTTCATAACATCAAAAGAGGAATTTAATTTTTCCAACGATCCGCCCATCCCTGACAGAAGAGCGTCGGCCATCTTATGCGATGTCCCTGATGCGTTATCTAATGCACTTGCATATTTTTGCACCTTGCTCGGCGACGCTTCGATTAGTGTCATCCACTTCGCCATTTGGTTTTTTCCAAAGATCGCGGATGCTGCAGTCAGTTTCTGTTGGCTGTTTAATCCAGAGAACGCTTTATGTAATTGCTTCTGGACATCTACCATGCTTTTCATCGTGCCGTCTGAATTGAATATCTCTAATCCGAGTTTTTTCATCCAGGCGGCTCCATCTTTTGCTGGACTAGACAATCTCGCTAATCCCGTTTTTAATGCGGTGGCTCCTTCTGATCCAGAAATTCCTGCGTCACCGAATACGTCCGTGATCGCGGCCAGATCTGACATTGTCCATCCGACTGATTGCACAATCGGTCCGGCTGTTGACATTGCCTCGAACAAATCAGTTACCGTCGTGTTTGCCTGAGCTTGCGCTTTTGAAAAGATATCAGCTGCGGTTGCTGCATAGCTTGAATCTTTTTTGAACATTTTTAAACTGTTACCCAGACCATCCGTGACAGCTGATAAGTCTGTTGCAGTTCCTGCTGCAAGATCTAACGACGGCGTGATCATATCCGCTGTCTGTTTTGCATTGAATCCCTGCCTGGCAAAGTTTAGGGATGCATCCGCCGCATCCTGCATTCCGAATACAGAATTGGCCGCAGCTTTTTTGATTGAAGATTCTAATTGAGAAGCTTCTTTATTTGTTGATCCCATGGTTGCTTGTACGAGTTTCAGAGATTTGTCAACGCTGGCGAATTCTTTTACTGAAGATACACCAAGCGCAACAATCGGAGCGGTCACTCCTTTTGTTAGTTTCTTCCCTGCGCCTGTCATCGCATTTCCCATGCCGTTTAACATTTTTTGTGCCGACTGAATAGATGATGACAAAGACTTTTCAAGCTCTCCGGCGATCTTAATCGATAATTTATAATCACTACTTGCGCTCATATTCTTTGCTCACCTCCCTCAAGTCTTCACATAGATCTAATAGATCAAAAAAAGACAGGCTTAGAAAATAATCTAGGCCCGTCTGTAAATTTAACGATAGCGTGATACACAGCTTTCTTAGTTGCTGTAAATCATTTATATCTATTCCTCTCCGAAGAAAAAATTTGTCACTGCATTCTTGATCTTAATTGCGTCGTGCGGCTTCATTGATTTGAAGAATTCCACAGGGCGTCCTGTCGCTCCTGCTGCAATGATCAGGCAATATTCCAGATTTGTTTCCGGCATCATTGACACTCCTCCGGATGCTGTCAGCACTTTGTTTGCTTTGATCATGTCATTTGCAGTAATATCTTCGAGTCCACTCATGTCAATTTTACTGATTTTTTCTCCTTCAAAATCATATGTATTGACAAGCTCGATGATCATTTCATTTTTCTCTTCTGCGATCTTCATTGTTATCACTTCAGCTTTCTTTTCGCTCATTTTGTTATCCTCCTTTAGCACTGGCTTCTGATTTTTGCCAGCATATCAACTCCATTTAATACATAAATGAAGTTTAATTTATCAAGTTCCAGAACTGTCTTACTGTTTACTTCGATTTTAATATACAAAATCTCCATTTCGACTTCTGCTTCCATTTTCTTTCCTTTGGAAGCTTTGCCGAGAGTATTGGTTTTTGCTTTTCCTCGAACAACGATCTTAACTGGATAGTAATCTGTGACTCCAGTTGTTGGATCCATGCACTGCATTGACGCCCTAAGTGTTAGCTGCGGCGGTTTTGTTGTGTTCATGATTGAGAACAAGCTTTCATACAGAACGGCAAAAGGAATTTTAATAGTCGCACTAGAGAACTGCCCTGTGACTGGATCTTCAATTTCTCCAAGAACTCCGCATCCTTCTAATGTATCTGTGATTGCTTCTAATTCTGGAAGTTCTACCTCTCCAGAAACTCCGATCAGTTTATTTCCTGAATCATTATAAATATTAAAGTTATTCAGGACTTCTGGTAATAAATCCATTCTTATTCACCTCCCTGAAGGACATTAGTAAGTGTTTCGATGTCGTAGCTTAAGATGTTTTCAATCTCTTGAGCTGGTGTATACGGCGCGATCTTCTGTCTGAAGGTCATCTTTCCTGCCAGAATATCTGACGTTGGATTATCTGACTGACGATATTCGATAGATGCTCCTGCCCATTTATCCGGCGCATATGCTCCGCATCGAATATTTTCTGAATCCACAACAGATTCAATCAGTACGTGATTCATCGGATTGTCTACTTTCGAGAAGTAGGTCTGAATGAATGTGTTTCCATGCCAGTTGAACATTCGGCGAACTGGGAACCAGATGTCTTTTGCATCTGTGCCAGATGGATACGCTCCGGTATAATTTCCCCAGAGTCTCCAACCATTCACATTGATCGCCGTTGCAACTCCGTATGAATTGACGGTTGACCCCTGATCCTGATCGATTGTCACTTCTGTTCCATCCTGCAGACATACACCTGTCACGCCTAGCATTTTATTTGACGGGGAAATAGAAGGCACATCGTCATTTTCTGCATCCGTGTAAGCAACGAGTGCACCAACGACTGCGGACATGGAAAGAACCTTATCTCCAACCTTAGCTTTTGGCCACAATGGATAGCAGAATTTTGAAGTAAATCCACTATCTTCTTTCACCTTCTTTGTGTCCGTGTACTTTGTTGCTTTTGTTGTATCAAGATCTACGAGCGCCATTGCCTTAAAGACACCATTGAGCAGTGCCGCCTTGGCCGCAAGTGCTACACCGACCTCTGGTTCCTGTGACCATTCCGGTGCGATCAACAGCCCAGGGACGATACCAAGTTTTGGGTAAACCTGACGGATTACCTCTGCCCCTGTTTCGGCTCCTGTTGATGGATTGTAAGCACCGATAATATCTTCTTTCTTGATCATTGATGGATCCAGAACATTTCCTGATACAGTTAAGCTTGTAGCAGAGATTCCTTTTCCTCCTGCGATCATTGTCAGTACCAGATGGCCATCCTCATTGAATTCTGCACTGTAATCAGTACCTTCTGTAAGTGCTACCGCTCCAGTCGAATTCTTAACAGTCAGGCTGTCTCTTAGTACCCCTTCAACGTTGATCACGGCCTGCTTATTTACGACCGGATACTGGGATTCAGCTAATGATTTTTTATGTTTGGCCGGATCCAGAACATTGATATAAACGACTGGAGATACGACAAATAAATTACTTGTCGCATACATTGTCTGACAGAGTGTATATTCGCCTTTTCCCATCTTGTTACTATATCCGAGTGCTGCCTTTGCTTCCGTGGCCGAATTTGCAAGAATTGGCACATTGACTAATTCCGCAGGATTCTCTGTCATGTTGATCGGAGCTGCCCCGATGACCACCTGCACTGAACTGTTGCCGGTGATCGGTACTGTAAGTGCCGTAGCTTCTTCCTGGATAAATATTCCATGTTTCACTGTTAGTTTCCTCCTTTATTTTCTTTGTATTCTAACGCCTTTAAATAGGCGCTATAAACATAACCTTTTCGATTATCGATCATTCTTTCTGCTTCTGCGTATTCAGAAATCGGAATCATAAGATTCTGCATTTCTGGAACCTTTTCGAATGCTTCGGAAAGCCCAGTCGGAGTTTCTGAATAGACTCTATTCTGAATTGCTACACCTGGGATCGTTGGCCCTACATAAATTTTTGTAATTGCGACTGTCTCTGGTTTTGCGGTTGCAGTTGCAGTTGTCTTTGCTTTTTCTGTTGCCATTATGCGTAATCATCCTTTCTGGGCATCTTAGGAACTTCGAACTTGATTTCTACCGCTCCAAATGAATAAGGATAGGTATTAGGATCTGCTTCTTGCAGCGCCCAGCTTATTTCCTGTTTAGCCCTAAATTTTTTATTTAACAGTGGAGTTGCCGTGAAATGATCAATTGTTTTCTGCACCATCTCCATCACACTCTTATAACCGGTATTATTAACATCTGCGTCGTAAATACCAAAAAGAACGGACGTTGCTACTGTCCATGGATCATTGTCATCTGCAGTTTCTCCATCCTCTAAGCGAATAATTGCATAAGGGAAAAACTGTGAAGGATTATCTTCATCTGCTACCAGTTCCGGCAGCTTCTGTTTAAAGGTAGTTATTCCTGACACAAGTTTCCCTTGACAGTTTTTTGTCTGGACATCCTTTACGATTTCGCTTATTTTGTTTGCAAGATCTTCTTGCAGTTCTAATGCTGTCATTTTTTTCACCTTACTTTATCAATATCGCGATTTGCTGTGATACATATTTGTTCAGATCACTTTGTATGTTATCTTTCTCGACACCATAGACTCTTTCCTCGTTTCCAATCATGACTGGAATTGAGTTTGAAAACAGCTTCTTAATTGGTTTTCTTTTTTTGCCTCGCCGTTGAAAAATTAGACCATTCGGTCCCCTGAACGCTTTGATTGGACTGCTTCCTGCTGAATAAATAAGTACCCTTAAACCTCCGCCTGCTACAATTTGCGCTTTTGCTCCACTCTTAGGAGTTGTTGCTTTAAAGTTTGTCAAATTTAACGGCGAACCTTGCGATCTAATCTCAGCGCACAAACTGCCAGAATTTGCTTTTCGAATTTCCATGTACTTATTAAATTTTCCAGACTTTACCGTATAAGCTGCCTGCGCTCGATTTTTCAATCTCACTCTTGCACTAACTGCCGTTTTATTCAGCGCCCTCGATACTACCACTGGAGTTTTTTTACCAATCTGGGCAAGTTTTTGATCAATACGATTCAATTCTCTTTGATTGATTTCTATTTTGATCATGCTCTGACCACCTCCAGTGTTAACGTATAGACTCCGCCTTCATCGATTGCGTCTGCTACCATGTACAAATATCCATCCATGACAATTCGAGAGCCTTGTTTGGGTAGTTTTCCGTAATCCTGCGCAGAAACATAAACCAATTTCTGATTTACATAAATTCCACTTGAATTCTGATTCTGTCTTTTTTCTCTCTCGATCTGTTCATTTGCATCGATCTGAATCGGCATATCTTTGCCATTTATGTTATGAATTTCGGAGAATTCATCGGGATTCATAAATATTTTTTGCACATCTTTTTTAATAAGATCCTTAAATGACATTATCGTTTTGTTGGAACTCTTCCAGCTAACGCTTCAGGATCTCCATCTGAAGATTTTCCTGACACTCCTGGTTGAGCGACAACTCTTCTCGCTTTCTTGGACTTTTCTGCTGTCTGAGTTTCTTCTTCCCAGACAGCAGAATTTGTTTCAATCCATGCCTCTGCCAGACCTGCGTCTTGCGGCAAAATGTCCCCAATCTTATATTGATGCGCTAAATATAAGATTGGTCTCGTTGCAATTAAATTAGGCATTGATCTTTACCAGGACTTTTGTATCTGATTCAGCGGCAGCAGCTACAGTGAATCCCGCTTTTGTATTTGAATCTGCCGTTGTTGTAATGTTTCCGGCTGTTTTGTCAAAATATACATCTGCCCCTGCTGCGATCGCACCAGTTGCTTTCGGAAATTCAAACGTTCCGGAGATATGTAAGCTTCCAGTTTCTCCTGGATTGATCTCCATTCCAGCAATTCCGATTTTGCTTCCAAATACAATGATCGTATTTGCTTCAATTACGGAGCTTCCCGTATTTTTATAGTCGAGAGTCTCTCCTCTCTGCCAGTATGCGGCTTTGCTCATTTCATCTTCCTCCTTATGCTAATTCCAGTTTTGTATCAACTTTTACTCCTGGGTTTTTAACAAATCCACGATAGTCCATGACTGTGATTCCCCAATCAAGATAAATATCCCAGATAAATCCAAGCTGTCCTGGTGCTTCCATGCGTCGGATATTAGGAATTTCCTGACCGTTTAAGTAATCGATTTCGATTCCATCAGTATCTGAAGAGTTTCCTGTCATGAACCATGGCATTGTTTTTCCAAGGCCGCCACAAAGTGCATTGATCGTCGGATCTTCGATGACCTTGATCTGATTGCGATACTGATACAGTGGATTGACCGCCTGTGTATTATCTTCTGTATTGATCGTTGGAGATTCAAACAGTGTGTAGATATCGAACGCCATTCCTGATGGAAGTACGAGCGCTCCTGGGTTAATAATGCACTCCTGGCCGAATTCATCTTTCTGGTTTGTAAGTGCCATGATCATTGTCTGCACAGCTGCCTGTGTCGCTCCAGTTCCTGTTTTTACCAGGTTCTTATGTTCTTTACCAAATAATGCAAAACCGTCATAAACAGTCGAATTGTTCAGTAAAATTTCAAAGACCTGTTTATTCTGTGTCTTTCTTGCTGCAGCAGCGTATCTTGCTGGAATGGATGTTACGAGACTAATGTCATCATCAATAAACGCTTTTCTAGAAAGTGTGAACTGACGACCATATGTCTTTAACTGGCGAGTTGGCAGTTTTGCATCAGAGAATACATCATGCTTCAATTCGCCATTTTCTGGGACCTCATAAAAGCTTCCAACAGGTCCAGCAAGATAATAATTATCATGCTTCTTAAAGTCTGATAAGCTTCCCTTCTTAACGAACTGATCAAATGTGACCGGCGCATTTTTGTGACCTTCTTTGTATGACTTTTCAATCGTCTGATCGAGAATGGATGGGAATGCTGATTCTGGGTTATAAAATCCTCTCTGAAGCATGCGATAAATCTCATCTGCTCCTTTTCTATATAAGGATGTTGCATTCTGCCCATCTTTCTGCAGACATTCGATTGCCAGTTCCTTCATGGACATTCCGCGCAGATCGTTTGCTCCTTCTTCTGTATTTTCCAGAGTCATTCCTGATCTAAGCATCAGCGCATCTGACGCTGCTCGTCTGAACTTATCGCCTTCATCGTCTGTGACTGTTGCGTTTGCAGTTAATGGCGAGCTATTCCTTCTTAGACCTTCTAAGATGGCAGCTCTTACCTGATCTTCTGTAGCTCCATTCTGGATATACTGTGTCGGATCAACTTCAAAATCTCGACACATTGCAGAGATGTTTGAGATTCTTGTTCTCTCCTGTGCGATCGCACGCTGGGTATCTCCATCTCCTTCGTCGCCGCCATCGCCATTTCCAGTCTGTGTCTGAGTTTCTCCTTCTCTCGCATGGGCTGCATTGTTGGACTGAGTACGCTGCGTATCAATCTGCTGCTGCAGTTCATTGAAACGTCTTGTCTCTTCTTCCGACATTGCTCTGCCCTGTGTTCTTGCGTTATTAACGAGCATCTGCTGCTCATTAATCATTTCTTCAAGTGTCATTTTCTTACCTCCATGTTCATGTTGTTTTTATTTATCTGAAGCTGTCTTTCATATAATTCCAGCAGGTCCCTTTCTTCTGTAACCTCTTCTGTCGATCTTCCAACTCCGACTGTAGCATCCGCAGGCACTGACACGATGCTGATCTCTGTCGGTATCCATTTTCGTGCAATACTGCATGGCCCAGTAAAGCGCCCGTCAGCCGATTCTTTCCCGGGATTCACTTCCTCCCATGAATCAACCACGTATCCGACCGATACACCTTTCAAAGTTCCAGATTTAACCTTCTGATAAATAACGTCAGAAGCTTCATCGTTATCGAAGACGACCTCGGCTTTCCCTCGATTGTCTTCGATCCACGCTTTTTGAATTTTGCCGACGACTTTATCCCTGTTGTGATTAAACAACAGGCAGCCGATGGAATTAAGCCTTTCTAAATCCACGCAACCGTCTGCGTGATCTAAAATCTCAGGACCAAACCATCTTGTATACGGTTCTTCAGATGAGAAACTGAGTTCAAATGTTCGCTCATTTCCCTCTCCTTCAATCGCTCTGATTGAGCAGTCCATTGCTTCTCGGTAGCCCTTATTCTTTTCCTTCGTCGCCTGGCTTCTCGATAGGTTTCTTTTCATTAGTTTTTGAGCCTTCTTCTTTGCTCTCCACCTTTTCGTCAAAGATAACACCTCCTAAATCAATCCCTTTTTTCTTTCCATAAGCGATTACTTCGGCCATATCGTCAATCTGCTGCCGCCAGTCTTTTCCGGCTTCTGCGGCGATCTCTTTAAATGTTTTCTGGCCAGTGTTCATCGCTGTCTTTGTTGCGTTGCTTTCTTTCTGTGGATCAATCCATTTTTTCGGAGCTTTGATCCATGTATGATCGAGATAATTTTCTTTCTTATCCCAAAAGTCTTTGATCTGAATTTGTCCTGATAAGACACAGGAAATGACAAATGATTCATAGATTTCATCCATCACATCCATGATCGCATCTACCTCTTCCTGATAGGTCATTTCATCTTCGATCGCTCCCTGACGTGCTGATGCATAGTTTGTTTCACTCATATCACGCGACGTGGCTTCATACGAAAGCCCCTGTCCAGCTCCGATCATTCTCTGCTGCAGCTTTGTAAATGCTGTCGCATCGGTTGCTTGTCCTGTTGGATTCACCACTTGAACGTCATCTCCTGCATTCAGCTCCTTGATCATTCCGGGAGTTAGCGTCTTTCCATCATAGTCGTGTTTCGCTGAATTATCCGAGTTTGTTCCACGCCCAATTCCGACAGGTGGGAGTGTCTTCTTGATAAATACAGAAAGACAAGCGGCAATTCTTTCCTTCACGGATACCGCTGTCATAAATTCGTTTGTATCCCTGATCCTTGGAATCGTTGGACTCATATCTGACATTTCCCTGACCTGTGACGGACGATTCTTTGTGTAATAAAAAATTACATCTTTGGCTGGAACAAATCGCGGAGCTGAAAGAGTAAATCCATCAATGTCATATTGTCTGATCCAGTAACCGATTGGGCGATTATATTTGTTGTATTCAATACCGCCGATCACTCGGTTTCCATTTTTCTGCGTTCCTGTGCGCATATTATCCAGTTCATCCACCTCGATCATCTGAAGCTTGAACGGGATCATTCCATCGTTCGTGTATACCTTTACGAACAATATTCCTCCGTCTACTTTCTTTCTAGTAACGGCCATCCCCATAATCTGCATGAAGTTCTGTGTTCCAGTAACATCGCAGTTTCTTGCTTTGCACCACTTTTTCCAGAGCCTTTCAAGCTCTTTATTGATTCTTGAATTTTTTCCATTTGCCTGGAGCTGGAAGCCGGCACCGATCACATTCCTTCTGTAAGATCTAAGAACAGAGTTCATGATATCTGAATTCCGTTCCAGATCTCGTGCACGCGCCCTCACAACATCTCGGTAAGCCTGATCTGTTGCTTCAGCAGAGCGATTTGTCACTGCCCATCCAGCATTTAATCGGCTATAGTTCCCGGCATCATAATTTCTTATTTCGTCCAGATTACTTCTCCATGCAGCTCTTTTTGCGCCCCATTCAGGAGATATGAATGAAATCGCTTTATCTAACCAGTTCATTTCTTACCTCCCGTCAAACATCACGACGTATGTATTGTCGAGAATCGAGCTCTCGCCTTCGGCACTCACTTCTGCCTGAAGTTCTTTTTTTAATGTTCGAAGCATCGACAAATCAGCTCTTGTCAGCTTCCTGCTACCAATCTGATAAGACTGACCGCCGACCAGCACGTTTGTGATCGCTTCATTTACTTGTTGCAGCATCTCTGCTGCCGTTATTCCTTCGGCCATACATATTCCTCCTTATAACCAGTTTTCATTTGCTCCGATCCAGTTTTCTTCTGGCGTTTCTCGCACTTCTTCCACCGGAGCTGGTTCCTCTTCCTGCAAGTGCAGCGTTCTAACACCCAGAATATCCGCTGCGGCCATTTCATAAACGGAACAGTCGAGATAATGGTTGTCTCCATGGCTATGCTTTTGCACCCACCTCTGAATTATTCGTGATCCAGATTTGATATTGACCTTGTGCTCTGCCGTTACCTGTTCCGCATATTCTCGATCACACCCTTGATAAACCATCCATGCACCTTTTCCATTCTCTTTTTTCATTCGAGAGGCGATCATGTCTTTGTATTTATCCGTATCCACGATGACCAGATTCATTCCATGCGCTTTGCTGGTCGCTCGGTTGATCGTCGATAATTTAAAATGCGACATCATTGGATTTGATGATCCTTTTACTGGCATCGCCCAGTCTGAGTTGGACGCGCAGAAATCATACGCTGAATCTGTATCATATCCTGAATCGACCAGACATAGGCTGACCACTATAGCTTCTCCATCTTCTGTCCGATATGCTAGATTCATGATGTTTTCGACTTCCTGGAAGGATAGCGCCTGGCCGTGCGCGATGTTCTGGCTCGTGATGTAGCTGCCCCACGCTCTGATGCTCCAGTACAAACAGTTTTGCTGCACATCGACTCCGCCGGTGATGAAGCTTGCCCAACTTGGCACGATCAATTCTTTCAGATCTGTCTGCCGCTCCATGACCATGTCGGCCGATGTCTTTAATTTAGTGTCCTCCCATGGTTCTGCCAGCCATGAGTTGACAAAGTTCTGAAGAAGTTCCGGAGAGTCTTTGCTGTCCAGAAATTCTTTCACGATCTCTGAAAATCGAACAAATGGCGAATACAGCGTATTGATCCAGAATGCCACTTTTTTAGAGTTTTTTGCACTCCTGCGGACCTCTCTCCACTCTCCATAGCGAATCATCCTGTCTCTGTCCTGATCTGTGATCTTGCATCCACATTCCTGGCAAACATACACGGCCATGTCTGCACGTTCTGAATTATCAAGGCCTTCTTCAGAAGGAAATCTCAAATTTGAAAATTTCAGCTCGATGTATTCTCCGCAGTGTGGACATGGGACAAAGTAATGTTTTTCAATATCCGCACCTAACACTGCCTGCCAAATGTGGCCACTCTGCAGTGTAGGCGTGCTTGTCATGTATATCTTTTTCTGATTTCGGAACGTTTTTGTTCGTTCTCTGGCCAGACGGATTGGATCCGCTTCTTTTTTGCTGGCTCCTGGGTATTTATCTACCTCATCTAAAAAAAGATATTTGATCGCTTTCGATGCCAGTGCCGATGGGCTGTTTGCTCCATTAAGGCTTAGATACATTCCATCGAACTGCATTTCTAAAATGGACGATTCGTTCTTCTTGTATACATTTCGCAGCGGTTTGCTGGCCATCATCATTGGTTCCAGCCTGTTTTTACTAATACTTTCGGCCAGTGTATCTGTGGGATAGACGACCATTGTCGGTGATGGATCCTGCTGAATGACATATCCGAGCATATTCTGCATCGCTTCAGTTCCTCCGATCTGAGTCGGTTTGCAGAATATGATTTCTTCCGTGTCATAGTTATTGAATTCGTCCATGACCTCTTTTAAGTATGGAGTTTTGTCATTTCTCCACGGTCCTGGCATTGCCGATGTTTTAGAATCCAGCATTCTATATTTTTCGGCCCATTCTGAAACTGTCAGATTCTCCGGAGGCTGCAGATATCTTAGAACTTCTTTCTGATATTCAGTTATTTTATATTTTCTAATCTGAATTCTTTTTCTTTTTAGTTCCATGTTTCTTCTTCTCTTCTTCCTTCGGTTCAACGATTCCCGCGATCACGAAAGCTCCAAGAAGTTTATTTACCTCATCTGCTAGTTCTTTTTCCAGACGTCTTGCTTCAGATGGATCCAAAGCTGCAGATATCATTCCGATCAGCCTTGATGGGAGTGATATTGCAAACTTTTTAAATGATACGAAAAATTTTTGATAGTCAATCTTTACTTCCTCAATTGCTATATATTTTCCGGCTGCAATATCTGTTTTTAATCGATGAAGCTCACCCTGTGACTCCTTCAGGGCGACATCCGCTCTCATTTTTTGCTCTCGGAGCTCGATTTCTTTGTCTGTACGATGTTGTTTTCCGTATGCCTTATCTGATAAATATTTAATATAAGACTGAATTGTTGGCACCAGATCGTATCTTCTTACGGTTTTCCCGCTTTCTTCGTCGATGATCTTCGTTGTTTTGATGATTCCTTCCTGAGTAAGCTGCTGGATACGCCTTACAGAAACGCCGAAAAGCTGTGCTATTGTCTCAGTTCGTTGAAAGTTGCCTTTATTTTCACTCATAAATGCCCCCCCCCAATCTGATATTGTCTATGTTGCTCATAATTCTAGATCCTGACTGATACTTTTTCGCACAGCCTTTTCTCCTGTATAATTTTCCCAACGCCGAACGATCACGTCGCAGAATTTTTCATCTAATTCCATCAGGAATGCTGTTCTATTCAGCTGTTCTGCTGCCATGAGCGTTGATCCGCTGCCTCCAAACAAATCGAGAACGTTCCATTCTGGTTTGCTTGAGTTCTTCATTAGCTTTCCGATCAGCGCTACTGGCTTCATCGTTGGATGAACATCGTTCTTTGTCGGTTTGTTCTCGAAGATTACCGTTGTCTTATCTTTCTGGCTATCAATGATCTGATGAATGTATGTGATCAGATCCTGCTTTTTCATTGATTCGAGGTCAAGCTCGTCTTCTAATAAGATGGTGTCCTGGCTTCTGTCGTCAATGAAGTAATGCGCAGCTCCTTCTTTCCAACCATAAAGAATGGGCTCGTGTCTCCACTGATAGTCCTGGCGGCCAAGAACAAATGAATTCTTTTCCCAGATCAGACATTCGGCCAACTTAAAGCCTGCATCAGCGAATGATTTTCTAAATGCCAATCCTTCACTATCTGCATGGAATATATAAGCCGCTGCCCCTGATCTCATAAATTCAAACATGGCCAGGAATGCATTCTGAAGGAAAACTTCAAAGGATCCCTCGTCCATATTGTCATTTTTAATGGACCCATCTTTGTAGTTGACGTTGTATGGCGGATCAGTGATCACGAGATCTGCTTCTTCGCCTGCCATTAATTGAGAGACATCTAATTCAGACGTGCTGTCTCCGCACATTAACCTGTGACGGCCAAGAATCCAGATATCTCCTCTCTGTGTGATTGGTTCTTCGATCTCGTTGTATTCTTCTTCAGGATCAAAGTCATCTTCTTCAGCTTCAAGGTCTTTTTCTAAGCTGACACATAAATCATCAAGCTCATCCACTGTGAATCCTGTTGATTCCAGATCGTAATCATTCAGCTCTAAATCTAATAAAAGATCTTTCAGTTTCAGATCATCCCATCGACCTGTGATTTTATTTAATGCAATATTAGCTTGCTTCTCTTTTCCTTTGTCTCGAATCTCAAGAACGACAACTTCCGCTTCCTTGATGCCGAGGTCCATCATGACAGTTCGCCTCTGATGTCCTTTGATGATCGTCCCATCGTAATTGATCACGATTGGATCAAGATATCCGTTGTCTTCGATGCTCCTTTTGATGTCCTGATATTCTTTATCCTCAGGACGCAGCGGGATTCTCGGATTGTATTCTGCCGGCTTCAAATCTGATAAGATTCGCCGTTCCATTCTCATTTCTCCCATGGATCATGCCTCCTTAAAGGGATTTTTTGTTATTGCGTAACGAAATGTGAAAAAAATTTTTTGTTAAATCCGGTAAAGAATCGGGCCTTCCACGCGCCGTACCAATTATTTCCAGTTGTAGTACCTTGCGACCGTTCCTCTCAAAAAAAAGAAGAGGCAGCCTTTCGACTGCCTCCGCGCTTACTCTGCGCTGCTAGGGGGTTATTGATAAAAGGTCGTTCGTTGGAACATACAAGATGGCTCATGCGTGCGGCTTGTCTCTACCGTTTCACTGCCATGATACTATAATAACATATGTCATAGTCTCTTTTAGTCTCCTCTTTTATTTGTTTGCTTTCTTCCACGCTTCTGCTTATCTTTTCTTCCTTTGGCCAGCAACCTCTCACATGTGTACTCATCGTATGCTGGCGTATGGTCACTCACTATCTTTCTGATGCGTCCGTTCTGAAGCAGCAGAGCGATGGCTTTGTTGTATCGTTTGTAGCACTGGCTCCTACACATCGGGATGGCTTCCTGGATGTCCTGCCATCTCATGAGATCTATGTGTCTCATCTCACAGATGTCACGCTCCAGGCTGCCGTCTGGCAAGTAGTCCATGATGTCCATGACAGTTACGATCGCTTTGTCAATCTCTTCCTTCTGATGATAGATCTTCTCTTCAATGTCCGCCAGCTTCATCGTGATGCTGGCCGCGCCGTTTGAACTTGTCCCTGATGAGTGTGGTAATGGATCATATCCTCTGCCGCCAATGGGGGACTCTCTCTCTAAATTTATCATCTTGAGTCTGCGATCCAGTAAATTCTTCCTCGCCTTGGCTCGGTACGTCTGGCCAAGAATCCACTTAAGTACATCGGCACTTTGATCCTTCTCCTGTTGATTACTCTTTGCTGTCGCCATTCTTATCACTCTCCTTGTTGTCACTTGCTGCAAAAAAGTACGCCTTGCCACCAATTACTCTAAATTGGACGAGCTTCTTTGACTTATCATCCCAGTCGACGACATCGATTCCCCGTTCATGCAGGATATTGATCATGCTTTCAAGGCTGGCAAGCAGTACTGGTACTGGTGTCATTCTTATGATCTTTGTCATCGCATCTACTTTTTCTTTAATGCTCATCAATGCCTCCGATCTCTGATAGCTGCTGTTTGTAATGATTCTTTTTCTTTTCAAAGTAATCAATGATCAGCTCGATAAGTTCCGGATCTGCATCGACCTCGATTCCATGTGCAAACTCATAATGCGGCATAACCACCATCCTTGTTCCTTTAAATCTTAATGAAAAAAATCTTAGTTTCTGCCACCATTTCTTATGGTTATCCCCATCCTTCTTTGTTCGTTCATCGATCTGCAGCTTTTCTTCCCTTGCTTCTTTGATTCTTTCGATGATGTCTTCAATCTCATCATATTTTCGATAAATCTCACTTGCCTGTTCAAATTCTTCTATCGTCACTTTTACTCCTCCTCTTCTTTTAATTTTTGGCCACACCATGGGCAGTGCGGGTATTGTTTGCCGTTGCGCGAGAACATATTCCCGATTGCTGATATTCCGCAGTTTGGGCAAACTATCACCTTGTCTCCGAAGTCCAGGTTCTTCTCTTTTGGAGATTTTGGGACTGCTTTTTCTAATGCATTCGTTGCCATCGCCCAGAACGCTTCCTGCTCATTTTCATCCGTGTAGCCTCCTCCATTCATTTCTCTTTCTATGCATAATTTGAATCTTGCAATGTTCGCAGCTCGTTTAGCATCCATCTTCATCCTCCCCTTCTGATTTTTTCTTTGCATACATTCCAGCAAAGAATGGCGCTTCGCCTCTGTACAGTGCTGTAAACAATGAATCTGTCAGTGGATTCATTACATTTTCCTGTTTCCGCATTTCCTCCTGTTGCTGTTCAAGAGTTCTTAACACTGTCACAATTCCCATCACTGCCTGAACTGCAAGATCTGGATTATGAACCTTTTCTAATGCTCGCATATATGATTCCACATAGATGTCTGTATAGTCATGAATTTTTTCTTTACTAATCATCGCCTATTTCCTTTCTTGATTAATTGCTATCCCTCACTCATCTTGGTTTGCAGCTTCTTTAAAAATTTGATCTGATTCTTCTTTCATATATTTCGCAACATTCTTATATCCAATAGTATTACTATCTTCATCAAATCCTCTGAACCTTACTCTTGCCGGATGAACATCTATGATCTTTCCATCATCTTTTACTAATACAATGGCCCATCCAAATGCATGGAGAATCATATTTATAAACCAAAAGAGCCCAGTATCTCTAAATTCTTCCCATGTCTTTTTCCTTATCATTGTTCATCCTCCTTCGTAAATAATGGGCTGATCGCCTCTTTTAATTTCTCACTTGTCTTTGGCCCGATTCCCTTCGTATTATCAATTGCCTGATAGATTGCTTCGATATCAACTCCTGGAACTGATGCTCGGCCATCTTCGTATCCATATCCATATATAATCTGGCAAAAATCCGAGAACTGTTTTCGATCGTATTTCTTTACGCTTTTATATGTGGCTCTTGTGACTTCTGGCATTTCACCCTTCTTATTTCTGTTCATACTTCTCCACCTCCACGATGGCTTCTTCTGGCCATGTGACAAATTCTGCGGTTCCCCCTGCCTCTCTGATCTTCAGCACTGTCTGCTCCTGCAGCTTGGATCTGATTCCGACGACTGGACGCTTGACCTCGAATCCAAAATAATGACCCTTGTAAATCATGAGGATGTCCGGGATTCCTGCCTGGCAGTATGCTCCTTGCGGTACTTTTCTGATAAAAGCTTCTGGATATTTCTTCTGCAAGCCGCGCTTGATCTTATCCTGATAATACGATTCTTTTTTGATCTGTTTCCTCAGGTCCTTCATGGCATCTTTCTTCGTCTTGATTTTCTTTGATGTCATAAAGTCTTCGATGAACTTCTTTTCATCAAATCCTTTTTCATATTTCTCTAACATCGATCTCATCCCCCTTTTCCTCAAACATTATGATCTTATTCTTTGCCATTGCATATCCCAGTTCTCTGTTCGCTCCTGGGCTTTGTTTCCAGTTCTTCAGCATATAAATCATGTCGCACTTTTTCAGTTGCTTCATGCCACTTTCCATATATTCCTCATAAGTCGGATTTTCGAGCTTCTTTCCTTCTTCGACTGGATTTTCAACAATGTATCCTTGCATCAGTAGTTCAATATGTGCATTTGTGAAGTTGTCCTCATAATCAGGATCTGAGGCAATTGGTCCTGCAATGTATACTCGTATTCGCGACTCTGTATTTCTTCGATCGATGATCTCGTCTGTTATTAATCCGAAGACAAACCCAAAAAAGAAAAACAGTATAAATTTTTCTAATTCCATTCTTTTATTCTCCTATCTTTTAATTGATTCTACTTCTTCAAATTCGATTCTTCCGCTTGCTTCTTCGTATTTTTTGTTTCCAGTCGTTGCTTCCAAGAAATGTGACGCTTCCTGATCCGCATTGTGAAGCAACAGGACGAGTGGAAACTTTTCGCAACTGGCATTGAATGCCTGAATCTGATTGTATGTGCAGTCACCCATTCCCATGTGCCATCTGATCGCATATCTTTCTTCCATGCTGAGTTTCATGAATTCTTCGATCATCATGACTGATTTTTCTCCATGACCATATGGGTTTTTATCGTTAACTGCATAGGTCGGCACTGTTTCCCAGATGAATTTCCCGTTGCTGTCTTCTTTGATCTGCCATCTTTGAGCATTGGCCACTTTGGCCTTGTCATATGTTTTTTGATTTCTGGTTCCTTCTTCGTAAAAATTCGTCTTGCAAAGATCATGGAGCAGTGTCACGATCTTGAGTGAATCCTCATCAATTTTCGCAACGGTATAGTCTGCAACTTTATAAACGAGACCACCTCCTTCCATCTCCAGCCTATGTTTCATTGCTTCGTAAACATTTAGACTATGCTGCAGCAATCCACCTTTGCATGATAAATGAAACTTTGTGCTTGCCGGTGCTGTGTAAAAGTCACTTTTTCTAATGTAATCCATGAGTTTATCAATTCCTGGGCGTTCGATCGCGCTCATTAATTCCTCGAATTGTTCGATGTTTGTTTCTCTGTTCATGTTTTTCTCCTTATTCGTTTAATATGGACACAGCTTCTGCCATTTCCACAAATGCTATGATTCCATAGATGATTCTTGATACGATTGATAGTTCTTTAAATTGGGATAATATCATGCATACTACACAGACGATCATTGTCAGCTTGAGCCTTCTTTCCCGGTTTTCTCTTCTGGTAAAGATTCGAGCAATTGCAGCAAATAATCCAATCACTGTGATCACGACGTTAATGTATTCCACCACTTTCTTCTCCTTCCTGCAGATATTTCTTGTATTCTGCTTCAATCCATTTCTTATGCTGATCGATCAGATACTGCGCTTCATCGAAGCTGTAATCTTTGTAGAGTGCCGTTCCGATCTTTTCTGCCAGGTGCTGATCGAAGTATCGTTTATTGATCTTATTTACCAGTGCTCTGCCGGCTGGATTTTTTTTAATTTTGATCTGATCGAATACATAGGTTTTCATGTATGCCTGTGCTGCTTCCTTCAGGTCCTGCTTCAGTGCATCAAATGCAGCCTTGTACTTTGTCATAAGATCTTCTTTTGATATCTGCGTTTTATTAACTTCTATTTTTTTTAAGACCAACTGCAGCAGTTGTTTTTTCTCATCGACCGTCATGTATGATCCTGATCGGAGTTTTTTCTGCAGTTCATTAATCCTCTGCGATCTCTTCTTCGCTGTCTCCTTCATTTGCTTCATCCTCCTGATAATCAAAAAGATGTTGATATTTTTTATCTGTCAGAACAACATTTCCATGCTCAGTGAATTTGATCAGATGCACTGTTCCACATTTTTCACATTTCACTGCTTCGTTGTTCCTGACACGCTTCAATTTTGCTCCGCATTTTAAACAAATCTTCGCTTTACGTTCAAATTTTGGTACAATTCTTTTGATTGCCATCGCTATTTTCACTCCTTTTTGTCTGATTTTGGCTTGTAACCCCTTTTGAAAATAAAAAGGGGTTACGCAAAAAGCACGTATTTATGCGGGTTGCGGGCATTTGTAACCCCGTAACCCCTTTTTTTCACATACACACCGTTTTTTTAGTTATGATGCATACGATGCATAAAAAAAGTGCATCGCATGCATCATAATGCAAATATCGCAGTATATTCTTATTTTAGGGGTTACAGGGGTTACATATCTCTTAAAGCCCCTGTTTATGCGGGTTTAAGTGTAACCCCTTTTGTAACTCCTTTGTAACTCCTAATTTTTAGGGGTTACAAAATCGGGCCGATTTTACGCAAATGGCAGTGCTTCATTCATAGAAACTTGTTGAAACCCATCAGCTCCTGGAAGTGCTTCATTTGGTCCATTATCCACTTCATCTTCTTCGTTGCAATCCATGACATCTTCCTTCTCTGCAATCCTTCCGATGAAGAATTCGATAAATTTACACACCCTTCCATCAAATCTTTTCGGTACCTGATAGGTCTTTCCTTTGTGATCAGCCCTTTGCTTTGCTGTGATCAGTTGTTTGTCTGCCATGTATTTCAATGTCTTTCTCGCGCTGTATCCTGCCTTTGAGAGCGCCTGATTCAGTGCCGATGGGAAGATATAAGCAATGTTTCCAGATTCCGAGAACATTCCGAGGCATGTCCCGATTGCTTTTTCTCCAAAGTACATACGATTCTGAAGAACCCAGTCCACTACGAATTGAAGTGCATTTTCGTTCACATCTCCTACATCTGTGTTCATTTGTTCCTGAAGAATCGATGCAGCCATCTGCTTTGCTCTTTTCCACGAATCGTCACGGATTTCCAGTTTTTTCTCGATTTGCAGGCTGTTTTGTTCCGTTTTTTCCTCACTTTGGTCCGGATTTTCTGAAAAAAACCACGTATCAATCATGGCATCTGCCAATGCGACGGCCGAGATCCCAGCCACATGGCTTCCTGATTTTCCGTCCGCAATGCGCCCGACATACTTGAGCATTTCCTCGTATTTTTCACAAATACTCATTTCGCTGATCCCGACAATCTTTTCTATAAATTCAGGTCCTGCCCAGCCACAGTTATCTGCAGCCTGCTGATGCATCTCACTTGCTTCCTTCTCATTGTCAAAAGGTCCACCATAAATTTCGAGCACACGCGTGCTGACACCCGTTTGAGATGTTTCTGTCGACAGTGGTTCCTCTCCTGTCGCCAGTGCGACTGTCCGCCACTGGTGCGTTGTCTGAAGGCCTCCGCCTTTGCTTCCTCTGATCTTTCCGGTTCCTGATGCGATCATGTAGATCGTCTTTTCTAAGCTCTCTTGGTTTCTTCCTGCCAGCTGTCTTTCATCGATTCCAAGTGGCAGATCGCAGAAAAAGCTTGCCGTTCTTTCCAGTCCAACCTGAGTAGCGTTAAAGTTCACCATCAATCGTTCAGGATCTCCCCATGCTGACAATGCTGCTTTTAATGCTGCAGTCTTTCCGCCTTTACTACCGCCCCAGTTATAAACAAAAAAGATTCTTTGCTTCAGGATCCTCAGAAGCGGTGCTGCAAAGCTTGACGCTAATATGAAGCGGAACTTGTCACGGCTACGGTGCTTCTGCATCAATCGGATCCATGCTTCCATTTCTCCATTCTTGCAATAAGCCATTGCCATTCCCTTTTGGCTTGGATCAATGTCTAACGCGATTCCTTGCTCTCGTCCCGGTATAAATCGTTTCCCTGGTTGCCATCCAAACGTGGACGTTGCGTCCGCTCTTAGAATCACATCGATGTTTTCTGATTCTAACGCTGATAGAAATCTTACGACCAGTTTGGCATTTTCTGATGTGACCGTGCATCCCATATCGGCCAGGATCGTGATTCCTCGCGCTGTAAATATCGTAGATCTTGGGAAGATTCCTTTATGCCATACTCCGTCGCGTTTGAATGCGACCTCCATCTTTTCTTCGCCTGTTTCCAGGCTCTTCAGACGTTGTGTCAGGATGATTGGCGTTCTGCAGACCATTTTGGGGCTGTAGTCCTTTTCGCTGATCTTGCTGATTCCCTTGTCTGAATAAATCCACCCTTCCGGCTGCCTTAGATTAACAGGTGCTCCTTTGACTGCTTCTGGGATTACTTCTGGTTCTTCCAGGTCGACTTTTTCTGCGTTTTTAATGAGTGACATGATCTTCTGACCGCCATCATCTTTTCCAAATTTGACATACACGTCAGATGGATCCTTGCATTCAGGAATGTTTCCACAGGTAAATTTATAAACGTCTCCCATGAATCCTGCATCTTTGAGCGTCGTAATTACTTTTTTGATCATGACTTCTCCACCATGATCCTGCTCTTGGTGTATGTAAACCTTTAAATCTTGCAGATGTTTTACCCAGTCCTGTCTAAACATCGTAGCTCCTGGAACTCCCAGACAGCTGATTGACATCATCCACATAGACTGGCTGTCGCTTTCGCCTTCCACGAGAACGACGTAACCACTTTGTTTGATCTGATGCAGTTTCCACAGTCCGTAGAGACACATAGTCTTTCCTGCGCCGTACTTCCATCTGAAGTCTTTGTGAGCGTATCTTTTTCTGAAGGTTAGCTCTCTTCCATCTTCGTTCATATACGGAATCTTCATATATGTGATCTTTGTTTTTCGATCGCGTTCTGTCGTGATTCTACAGTCTGTTTTTAGCCAGTCTTCAGGAAGTCTTTTTTCAAATGCATATTGAGCGACACTGTAGCATTTTGCCCTACGCTCTTGCTCTTGCTGATCTTCTTCGCTATATCCATTTTGTTCAAGAATCTGTTTATAGGCTTCCTTTGTATCGATGCCATTCATGCGAGCATAAAAATCTAGGTAATTGCCGCCGATATCCTCTGTGAAGCAGTGCCACATTCCTGTCTTTAAATTGACAGAAAAACTGGAGCTTCGGTCTTCATGGAACGGGCAGCAGCCTGTCATCTGATCTCCGGTAATATGTGCCTTTTTGATAACGCGCGAGTATTCAGTTTTATAATCGATTAGATTGTCAATATTAACCTCTGCGTTCATATTTCTCTCCTTATCCGGGAGAATTTCTCCCGGCTATCTTACTTAATTAAATGGCACTTCTTCTTTTGCATCTGCCTGAACAAATCCGGCATTATTTATATCGATGACATCATGCATGTTTCTTTCTACAGTACCAGGAGGAGTCATATTGTAATCGCTGCCTGTGATTGCGATCTCTGTATATTTCTCCTTCAGTTCTTTTCTCATTGATGCCGTAATTTTGAACATTTCGGCCGGCAGAATTCCTTCTTTGTCTACAACGACCTTGCTGTATTTAATATTGGATTTATTTGTTGCGACATCAAGCTTGAATTTCATGACCATGCGAGTGTATGGAATTTTGTTATGTCCCATAATTCTTGCAAGCTGGCGATTTACATCTTTGATGCTTGTTGGCGGAACACTTAAGAGGTAGACCCCTGGCATTCCATCGATCAGCATATAAATTCGTCTGATATTCTTGCATGGTTTCCCTGATCCATCTACTCCATATTCGTTATATGGACATGTGTCACAGTTGCACATTTCTCCAGTTTCTAATCTGACACCAACCTTTCCGTCCATGGAGCTGCATGTCGGAGCTTCGTTGTTTCCATCCTCTCCTTCTCCATATTTATGTTCCCAGTAAGCATTCGCACGGTGTGTAAAGACAATAACACCGCTGATTTCTTTCATGACTTCCGGATCATCTGGATCATCAGATTCCACCTCGAATGCTTTTCCTCCACCACTTGGGATCTTGATCTGTCTGCAGATGATTCCGTTTTCTTCATCGAGATCTCCGAGTTCGTCTTCCAGTTCTGCCTTCAGTTCCTCATCCATTTCTTCCATTCCTGTTACCAGATTGAATTTTTCTACTGTTGTTAATTCGTTTTTTGCCATTGTTATATCCTCCTAATATTAAAATCTTGCATCTGCGCCATTAAACATCTTGAATCTGATGACATCCATGAGTGTCTGCATCATTTTTGTGTATTTTTCCTTGTCTCCTTCTGCGACCGCATTCAGTATATGCGCGTTGCTATCTGCCATATCGACGACAATCTGTCTTGCACCTCCTGGCATTCTCCGATCATAAAGGATTCGCAATGTGAATCTTCAATACTGATCGCGCATCCAAATACAAATGATCCTTTCAGATATTTTTCCTCGCCGTTGTCCATCACGAACTTGATTCCTTTGATTTTTGGATCGACTTTTTTATTCTGCTCCATCTTCCTGCACCTCCGCCTCTGTATTTTCTTCCGTTCTTTCTTTTGCCTCTACAAATCCATCATCGTTTCCTTCTTCGATCATTTTCTCGATCGGAGTCTCTTCCTCGATTTCAGAATAAGCTTTGAAAAGATCGTTCATAACCTTGTTGACGTGTGCTGCCATGTTTGTCGCAGTATAAACGATCTCCGTAACTGAATTGTACAGAGAGGATGCCGCTTCGATAGCTGCCTGCTCCCCAATATCTAATGTCACGAGAAAATGTTTCATAGAGTCTTTTACGCCTTTTTCTTTTGCGGCCAGCTGTGACCACATGTTGGCCGCGATTCCGTATCCTTCGTATCTGTTTGCAACGTTTGGCAGCTCATAACTTTTGAGCTGATCATATGCAAACTCTACGGAAAGCATAACGTTTTCTTTCAGCTCACGTTCTCCATCCAATGTGATATTTAATTCCATCTGTTCATAATTACTCATTCTACCTTCCTCCCTTTGCTTTCTTTAATGAACTGCTACGTTTTTTTCTTCTTGCTACCTCGAATGTCTCATACTGATTCAGGATATCTTCTAGTTCTGGTCGAAGTTCTCCTTCTTCCTGCACTAAGTTCTTGATCGCAGTATTTAAGGTTCTTGCATTAACCTGTTCAACAATCAGATCTCCAAGACCTTGTTCTCTTAAAACCTCGAAGTAATCGAGTCCTGCCTCTGCGAGATCTGCATTGGATTTCTTGCTGTATTCCGTCTTATCTCTTAGTGAGAACACGTAATCACCTACGGCCATTTCTGGCACATCTGCATCGATCATCTCCTGCGCGATATCTCCCATCATGACTTTGATATCTTGATTGTTCTCTTTTGTTTGCTTGGCCAAAATATCTTTTTTTTCAAGCAACGCCTGGTATTCATTCAGCATTTCCAGTAATTCCATTATTTCATTCTCCTTTTCATTGGGATTCCATGCATCTTTCTCCAGTTGTTTGTGTTTTGATAATAAAATGTTCTTAAATTAGCGCTTCCTACTGATATTTCGTGTACACTTTGAATATTTTGTATGCATTCCTCAACTGTCGATTTCATCTGACATTCAAATTTTTTTGTATATAAAACATCTGTTACTTTCGCAACTTTTGACGGCGACCTTTCTTCCGAAAACATCTTAGATTCTACTGCTGGAAAGATTTTATAAGCTGTGCTTATCATCTTTGCCATTTTTGCAAGCTTACTTTTAACCTTTTCTTTTACATTCATTAGTTCCTCCTGTATAATTTATATTTGATGCTCGATTCCGAGCGATTCATCTTTTCTGCGATCTCCCTGATCGTATATCCTTCATGTCTTAAAAACTTAAGCTTTGATTCTTCTCTCTCAGTCCAGTTATACTTTGTGGACACATCATGTTTTTTCTTTTCCTGGTACCAGCCAAACCTCATAAATAATGAGTCGTCTGTGATCCTGGCCGCATTCCAATCTTCCAGATGGTCTCTCATGTAGTTGATAATGTCCCGATGCCGATACATGATATATGGCTTTTTCTTTATGCTTTTCAGACCTTTGGCTTCCCAGCTCTTTATGGTTCTGTTTTCAACTCCTAAGATCTTAGATAATGTATTTCTCGTGATCATATCAGAGTTTTGTCTAAGTCCACCAATACCGAGCCGTTGCTGTTTTAAAAATACAGCGCTCACAGAACGATTCAGCTTTCTTGCGACAGTTGGTAGTGGATACTTAGCCGTCATCTCTTCCAGGGCTGATATCTCTTTCGCAGTCCATGCCGGTGCTCCCATCTGTTTCCTCCTTAGGCTTGTATTCAAATTCAACCCTTCTGACAGTTCCGTCATCTTCGGTATGTACATTCATATATGTAAGTTCCAATTTATCATCTATAAGCTCTTTTATTGACTTGCTGCACATTTCATTTATTTTCATTTCATTAAATTCCTCCTAATCAAAGTAATCTCTCCAGTTATCCACGACCGTTTTGGCCATGTCTTCTTTTTTACTAAGCGCTTTATTGATCATTTCATCGACTGTTTTTTCAACTTCCAAATCGATATAAGTACAAACGTTTCTTTGGCCGATTCGATGAATCCTTGACAAACTCTGCGAATATGTCGCATAGTTGTAGTTTTTGCTGTAGTAAACACATGTATCTGCTGCAGTCAGCGTGATTCCTGTTCCTGCAGTATCGATCTGGCCAACAAAGACCATTGTGTCTGGATCTTCCTGGAACTGCTTTACCAACCCACCTCGAAGCTCCTTTTTAATGTCTCCGTAGATTGCTACCTGTTTTTTGTTTTTCGGCAGCAGCTTGTCTACCATTTCGATGATCGCTTTGACCTCTGGGATAAATCTTGCGAATATAACAAGCTTCTTTTCGGATCCGATAACATAATCTTCGATTATATCTGCCAGCGCATTCAGTTTTGCTTTATTTACTAAGACCGGCGTTTCTGAATCGTCTTGCAGCAGGAATCCTCCGGTTAATTGCTGCAGTCTTAAGAGCTTCGTCAGTACTGTTGTGGCTGTGATGTGATCACCGCCGTCAAGATCTGCGTAGCTGTCTCTTTTGATCCTGTCATAGAGCTCTCTATCCTTTTTATCAAATGCGATCTTTCTTACCTCAAATGTCTGTTCTGGGAGATCGATTGCTTCATCCTTTGTGATCCTGAATGCGATCGAATGTTCTTTTTTGATCAATCCATCAAGATCCTTATATCCGATAATCTGTTTTCTGTTGAAGCCTCCCATGATCGCGTATTTGTTTTTGAATGCATAGAAGTTTTTTCCAAAAACTGAAGAATCTAAAAAACGATACTGACTGAAGATGTCGATCGCATTGTTCTGGACGGGTGTTCCGGATAAGATCAATTTGTATCTTGCCTGATCTCCCAGTTCATGAACTGCCTTGCTCTGCGCTGCATCATGCGTCTTGATTCTCTGACTTTCATCGCAGATGATCAGGTCTGCATCAAATTCCTGCAGCTTTTCTTTGATTCCTTCTCTCCATGTCGATTCGTAGTTGATCACGGCTACCTTCATAGCCTTGAACGGGAACTGCATCAGGTCATCCAGTGCCTTGATTCTTTCTTTCTTGGCTCCCAGAAGTGTCTTGCAGGTATACTTAAATTCTGCAAATTCTTTAAATTCTTTTGGCCATACAGCCACGACAGACGTTGGTGCTATGATTAGAACCTTTTCGATGTATCCCATCTCGTATCCGGCTCCTGCGATTGCCAGTGCAGTCAATGTTTTCCCGCATCCCATTTCAAATAAAAGACCGAATCCTTTATTTATATCACTCATTGTTACCACCTCATTTTGCTTCTACGGTCTCAAATTCTGCCAGATCATTTTGTTCCTGGATGGACTTTCTTATCTGATCAGGCGATAGATCTTTGATTCCGTTGTATTCGTATTTTCCCCTTTTATCTCGGTAATACCTTTTCATATAAAGGGGATTTTGCATGCGCTCATATTTTCCTCTGCAGGCTAGTGCTGTGCGATCAAGCTTTTCACCGATCTGTGACCAGTCATATCCTGCTTCTTTCATGTCCAATAAGCGCATCTCTTCTTCTTTTGTCCACATCTTTGTTGGACTTCTTGGAGGCTTGAGTTTAATTCCCAAGTCGTGCATTCTTCGTTTGACTGCACCTTCTGAATACTTTAATTCTTTTGCTATATCAGAATAGCTGTATCTTTGCGATTCAATCATTCTCTTGAGCTTCTGATCTTCCAGTTTGGTCCACTGTTGATTGTGGTGGCCGATTCGCTGTCTCTTGTCGTAGTCGATTTTTCTTTTTGCTGACACCCACTCCGGCTCTGCTCCGAGTGAATATGGTTCAAAGTTTGAGAAATCCATTCGATCTTTATCTTCTTCTACCCACTTCCAGAATTCTTCAAGATCTATGACCATGAACGAATTGTTTTTGACTTTATGCTTTTTGACTGGCATTCCTTCCTGAATCAGTTTATTTTTTGTGTATCCACCTACTTCGTACCCGTAGATCGTTGCTAAGAGTTCATTAAGTGTTACACGGCTGTCGCTCTGCAGGTGTGCTCCCAGTCCCATGCGACTTGCTTTCAACATTACGGCCGCCTGTGATCGGTTGAGCTTTTTGGCCAACGTTACGATTGAGACGTTTCCCCATTGGTCCTGAAGGTAGTTTTTTTCAGCGGCAGTCCAATTCCTACCTCTTGTCAATCTTCTTTCGCCTCCAGTTCATGAATTTTGTCTATTAATAACATCGGCTCATGATCTTTGATTGGATAATCTTGGTATGTAATATTTTTTGCAGTATTTTTATATTTTTTGTAAAAACTTTTTGCCAATTGTATCGATATCTCTCCTTTTTTATTGTCAATAAATTGACTTTGGCTTCCGCCATGATACATGACTGTTATCTTCCACATTTCTCTTCACCACCCAACTCATCGACCTTTTTCCAGTTGATCCTTGTTTTGCAATTCGGACACCAGTTGTTTCTGGATGCGCTATTAAGCAGCAGATATGAACAGTTTGGACACAGATAAAGCTCGCCGTGGCCATGTTCATAAGGGCGTGGTATTTTTCCTTGATATCCATCTTCAAATTTTTTCGTCAATTCTTCAGCTCCTGAGGCTGCCTGACACATCGACATAAAAAAGATTCCAGCCACAAGCCCTATAAATCCTCCGCTTAGAAATCCTATAATCATTCTTTTTCTCCTTTCTTCGGGTCTACCATTTCAAACGTTAAGAGGGCCATGTTGGCCGCCCTGACCTGATGCTGGTATAATTTTTTTGTTACTGGATACGGATATAGGGCTTCTGGATTTTCTTTGATCCTCTCTTCATCCACCCTGTTCTGGATCGTATTGAGTTTCTGCCTTAACTTTTCGATCTTTGGCGGCAAATTTATGATCTCGGCCAGTTTGTTCATTAGCTCCAGATCACAGTCGCCAACTAACAGTTTTGTTCTGCGGTCTCTTCTCATCTTTCCCCAGGATGTTATAATAGCTCTCTGCACCGTATCCTCATCCTTGATCAGTATCCTCCCTTTGTCTAATGCGATCATCATCGCTTATGTCACTTCCTTCCGTTAATCTTCTTTTTCCAACTGAATCAAACGGCCATTGCTTGCCTGCGTAATGATCTCTGATGCGATCTCGCTCATTGACAAGGTTGACTGGTTATAAATCTCCACCAGATCGTTATATGCTTCAGCTGAGATTCTTACGATCTGCGAATTGCTGACTGGCATCAATTTTCTTGCAGGAATCTTGATACAGATCTTTCCGCAGTTCGTGTTTACATGATTGTTTGTTCTTCTTGCTTTTCCCATAGTTCCATTCTCCTTTTATTAAACCCTTTTATATCTTCATGGCCGGTCAGCCTCTGCCTTCCAGCCATGTTGTTACCTATTTCTCTTTGTAGAAAGTGTGGCATCCATGTTTGAATAACCTTTTCAGATTTCTTGTATGCCATGTGCTTCCTGATGTCATTTCAAAGTATGTAGCTCCATGGCTTTTATCCCAGTCATGCCTTTTTACAAGAATCAATGCGTTATAGCAATCTGCATCCGGCTTCACCTTCTTGTATCTGCCATTCCAGTACGGTGTAAATGCATTTTTCTGACTGACCACTCCCTTGATCGTATCTGGGAAATGTTCATCTTCTACTCTGTTCAAGATGACTCTGATCACTAATGCTTTTCCTTCAGTGTCCTGATCTTCTGCCTCTGCCATTGCCATTTTGGCCAGGATATAATCATCTTCGCTTTCAAATGCTCCCTGCTCTAATTCATCGACATTGCTTGGCAGTTGTTCCATGGCCAGTTTGGCTTGTTCCTGCTGCTGCTTTTCGTCTTCTTTCTGGACTTCCTTCAGGATTTTTTGAAAGCGTTCCTCATGTTTTTGTTGATCTGATTCATATTTCACTCTTGCCTTATCCACATTTTCTTCAGCTTTTATCGTTTTTAAGTTATCCACATTTTGTTGTTGATAACCTGTTGATAAGTTGTTGATAAAAATGAAGGACAGCGCCATCACGCATCCTGTTGCTGCTGCAAGTAGCAATTCGCAGTGATCTTTCCTTGCTGTCTTTCTCTTTTTTGTAGTTGTTGTTCTTTTCCTCTTTACGCTCCTTCTCGTCTCCACTTATTAACCTCCTATCTGTGCAGGGTGATCTTTTCTTCAGGTGCATTCTTTTTCACAAATACACTGATGTATTGATCCTGGATCTCACACAGCCATTCTTTCGGATTCTCTCCTGCTATTGCCAGTAACTCTTTTTGATCTCTTGTCAATCTCTTTGGTTGCTTCATCTGCGCTTATCACTCCTTCTTCGTATGCTTTTCTAATTACTCCATAAACTGGTGAATCTTTAGGGACGATGTATCCTTCTATGCTGTCTCTCCTTGTTCCATCACTCATTACATGTCTAACTGCCATATATCTTCCCTTCTTTCTATCTCTTAAGGATTTAATTATTAACTCCCTAGGCTTCTTGGGTCCGGCTGTCTGATACAGGTTCTCCAAAGCAAATGTTGAAAGAACCTGTATCTGTTCAACTCCCTGAGTATTCTTTGGGGTAGCCGTGTGCCAGTTGCCTGCAGTGTTGGTTTTTCATGCCAACCATCCGTATTGAATCGCGCCCACCAGCCCACGCTCCGGATGTTCTCTCTCTGGTGTTCTCATCTGCCTCCAAGCCAAGATTTTTTTACTTGGGTTTGTGCTTTCCACCCCAATGTCGACGATTCCCCGCAGGCGTCGGCAGCCTCGCCGAGTGGACTTATCTGCAGCGGCTCCACCAGACCTACGTTTTTTGAGAGGTCGTGCTTCCCTCTTTTGGGTATTTAGTTATCTTTTGTTTGTGCAGCTTCTACGCCTGCTGCGAAGGCGTCCATCAAAAGCAATAAAATATTCTGATCCTTTTCCGGCAGTTTCTGGTAAGTTTCCAGGGCCTTCTGCATCTTTGGATCTGAGTCCAGAAGGATTAATGCTTTTGTTGTCTCGGTTGTAATGCTTTGTGTTGTAATTGCGTTGGACATTTTTTCATTTCTCCTTTCTTTTTTTCTTGTTTCTGTGAATATTATACTTCTCAAAAACAAGTACGTCAATATATTTTTGTGTTTTTGTGATATTTTATGTTTCTGTGAAGTTTTTCTATTGACTTTATGGATGGAATATTCTATACTTTTTTATAAAGAAAGGAGGTCTAGATGAATAAAAGAATAAAAAAATTGAGAAGAGAATTAGATCTTACTCAAGAAAAATTTGGAGCGCGTATTGGTGTTAAAGGAAACACTGTTGCACAATGGGAATCCGGAAGAAATGAACCGCCTGATTCATCTCTTGCATTTATATGTAGAGAATTCGGCGTTATGGATGAATGGCTTCGTTTTGGAACAGGCCCTATGTATGCTCCAGAGCCAACAACAGAGTTGGATGCGCTCGCGAAGAAATTTGATTTAAAACATAAAGATTATGTTTTTATTGAAAAACTTTGTAAAAATAAAAAATTGCGCGAGCTCTTAATTGATTTTAGTTTAGAGTTCGCGCAGGATTTATTATCCAGCAATGCATCACCAGAAACTTCTGCTTTTGGTGATATCCATGATGGTGTGCCGAGTACTCCTGAAGAGCTGGAGAAAATGTATCCACCAGTCGAAGAGGATAAGAGAGAAGGCGGGCTTGGGTAATGTATACCCAGTCCTCCTGGTCCTTATTTAATTAAGTATTATAATCTGTGTTTTATTTTTAAATCCAAGATTATAGTAAACGGTGTTAATACACCTATAATAAATTGCGTAAATATCTGTTCTATTATTTAAGAATACGTATTTTTTGCTCATGCAAACTCCCCCTTTTACAAAAGGACAGAGAGACTGGGCACACGCGTTTTATTATAAATTTTGAAGCATTATAAATATACAAGTAAGTTATGGGAAAAGAGGTATATAATGGGTCTGTTGGGACGTTTGTTTGGATTTGGACGACCTGATGAATCGATAATGGATGAATCTCCTAACTTGGATAGCATTGATCTTCAGAAAAAGACATGTCCTGAAATGAATATTTATAAAATTCGTGGACGGCATCCTGAAACAAAGCGGCTCCGCACCGTTCGCAGGGTTGCTCTTGAACCAGCTGATCAAGAAGCTGTGATTGCTTCTTCTGGTTTGTATGATATTCAGTTTTGCGAAATTGAAGAGCAGGAGCTTCCTTCAGAAAGACAAATAAATTATGCGATCGATCTCGGCATAAATCTTTCAGATGATTATACTAAGGAAGATATTTCTTGTCTGATTACTAGAGCTGTTCATGAAGAAGATCGGGATGATATGATACCTGTTGATCTGAGCCTTGCGAAAATGGTAGCCGATCACAATATTTGCTTATCTGTTTTCTCTGGAGAAAAAAGAGCATTAAACGCTCTATGGTTCCAATTATCTAAAGAAGAGCAGTTGAGATTTTTCATCTTTTGCATTCACCAGAATCGTTTAAAATGTCACAGCTATGATCTGGAGCACTCGCCTTATCTTGATTATTACGATCGTTTTGTTAAGGAATATAAAGATAATGAATCCTTGCGTCGATCTTTATCTGGATATGTTGGTTCTGATCTAAGCCTAAATAAAAAACCGAACAAACAGAGAAATGCATATAAGATTGCAAATGAATTTTTAATAAAATAAAAAATCGCCCGATGCTGCAACATCAGGCGACAAAATCGTCCCCTTGGAAACGATTACTAAACTTGCACATTTAGTATATCGTATTTTTCCAAAGTCCACAAGGGCTTATTTTTTATACCCTTTTTTAGAGGGAATTATGAAAAAAGAAAAAGTAATACCGATAGACTCCCTCGATCTGGTCGATCTATACATCCGTGTATCTACGACCGAGCAGGCGTTGGAGGGATATTCCGTTGCTGAACAGGAACACCGATTGCGGCAGTATTGTGCAGCGATGGGACATCGAATTCATAAAGTTCATATTGATGCAGGCTTCTCCGGGGCTTCTCTTGATCGTCCTGGAATCAAAGAAACAATAAAAGATGTACAGAAACATTTGGTACGTCGTGTCATCGTTTGGAAGCTTGACAGACTGTCGAGATCTCAAAAAGATACGTTGATCATGCTCGAAGATGTCTTTCTGGAGAACGGATGCGATTTTATTTCCATGATGGAATCCTTTGATACCTCGACTTCCTTTGGGCGTGCGATTGTTGGAATTCTGGCAGCCTTTGCACAGTTGGAGCGTGAAAATATTAAAGAGCGTACCATGATGGGACGTCAAGCCCGTCTTGCAAAAGGTCACTATAACGGATCAAGACCGCCACTTGGTTATTCTTTCATTCCTGGAAGCAACGACCTTCAGGTGGATCCCTATCAGGCTGCGATTGTTCGTGAGATTTTCAAACTCTTCTTGTCTGGGATTTCTATTAATGCAATTGCTCGCAAAATGGAAGAGAAATACCCAACAGTCCGCACCTGGAACAATACGATGATCCGCCGTACTTTAAAGAACCCAGTTTATATTGGTAAAGTAAACGATAATGGTATACTGCGAGACGGAATCCACGAACCTTTGATTTCAGAGATTGATTTCCAGATGGCAAATGCAATCCTTGTTCATAATTCTAAGATCAAGAAGCAAAGCTGCAGATCACGAAGCCTTTTGACCGGTCTCCTTTATTGCGGGGACTGCGGTGCAAGAATGCACCCGAGACGAATTGCGAGAGGATATCCTTTGCGTCGTTATGTCTGCTATTCTGTTAGCCGAACAAGCAAATCTATGATCAAATCTGATCATTGCACTAATCGCTTGCATCCATATACGCAGGAAGAACTTGAACAGATCATCATTGATGAGATCAAAAAGTTGGCAGCAGATGAAGATTATATTTCCGAAGTTATCAGAAATTCTTCAGCAGAAGTTCCGGCAGATGATACAGAGCTTTTCCAGGAACGCATCGAAGAGCTGAATCGCCAGACCGATAAGCTTCTAAATCTTTACCAGATTGGTGCGATCGAGCTCGATCAGATTCAGGAAAGGCTTGCTGCTCTGAAGCAGGAGCGTGAATCTTTAACTGCTGCCCTGAAAGAATTGCAAACAAAAACAGATATCAACATGGATCATCTGAAGATCATGAGCTATGCCTCAGCTTTTCAGATTGCTCTTGAATCTGGTGATCCCGAATATACAAATAGTATCATTCGCTTGCTGATCGATAAGATCGTTGTCCTGAATGAAGATATTGAGATTCACTGGACGTTCTGTTAAAAAGAGCCCGGAGAATGTCCGAGCTCTTTTGCTTATTGAAGTTCTAGTAAACAGATTGTTTCTATATGGACCGTGTTTGGGAACTGATCGACCGCTGTTGCTTTAATTACCTTGTATCCTGCATCTGCAAGAATTTCGAGGTCTCGTGCGAGACTGGTTGGCTTGCAGCTGATATAAAGCATTCTTTCACACCTATATGAATCAATAATCTTCTGAATCGCTTTTGGATGGATTCCATCTCTAGGAGGGTCAAGTACGATAAAGTCTGGCTTATCTTCTAATTCATCCACAACCTTTAATACATCTCCTGCAATAAATTCACAATTATCCAATCCATTTAATTCTGCGTTGACTTTCGCTGCCTCTACCGCTTCCTCAACGATCTCGACTCCAACAACTTTCTTAGCAACTGGTGCTAACATCTGTGCGATCGTTCCAGTTCCACTATACAGATCAAAGATCACTTTATCTTTTGTCTCCCCAACAAAATCTCTGGCAGTCTTATAAAGTACCTCTGCCCCTAATGTGTTTGTCTGGAAGAATGAAAATGGTGAAATCTTGAATTTTAATCCTAAAATTTCCTCATAGAAATAATCCTGTCCATATAAAATATCTATTTTGTCTGCCTGTACCACATCTGCAAGGCTGTCGTTTGTTGTATGAAGAATCCCTATGATCTTTCCACTCAATGGTAATTCTAATAATGCATCTCGAAGTTTGGTAAGATCTGCTTCTACCTGCGATGTCGTTACAATATTTACCAAAATATCTCCAGAACTTTCTGCTCTTCTTACAACTAAATGTCTGAAATATCCTTCATGACGCATCTTATGATAGAATGGCAGCTCCATCTGTTGTGCGATATTTAATGCACATTTTACGATCAGATTGTAATCATTGTCTACAATCTGGCAGTCTGTGATGTTTACAATATCATGGAATGTGTTCTTTTTGTGCATTCCCAATGCTAATGGACCGTCTTTTACCTCATCACCAAAAGAGAATTCCATTTTATTGCGATACCCATGCACTTTAGGACTTCCTTTGATTTCTTCCCATATATCATCATTGACATGATCTTTTAACAGATCACGTACCATTCCCTCTTTGATCTTTAACTGGTTTTCATAAGATACCGTCTGATAAAAACATCCACCGCATATTCCAAAGTGTGGACAGACTGGTTTTGCATCTTCTAATGGAGATTTCTCTAATACATCTAACAATCTTACCACACAGCCACTTTTTCTCTTCTTGGTAACCTGCCCTTTGATCGTCTGCCCATCAATGACACCTTTGACTGTAACTTTCTGATCTTCGCAGATAAATGTTCCCTTATTCGGGAATTCTGTCTTTATGATCTTTCCTTCAATGATATCTTTTTTCTTCATTGTCATCCCTTTCTTATCTTATCAAATCAAACCTATCGCAGAAAAAAGATGGAAATACCACCTACGATACTTCCATCATTCATATTATAGCATTAATTCGTCAAACTGTTCTTTGTAATATCCATGGGCATAATGTGCCTGTCCTTCTTCGTCAATCTCCATAATAAGAAATGTTGGCTTCCTTCCTGGCTGACGAGGATAAGATATACTTCCTGGATTCAAGATCGTTACATCATCCCCAATCTCAATATATGGCACATGAGTATGTCCATACATTACAACATCATATCCATATTCCAAAGCATGTTCTCTTAAATAATCCACACCTGAGTTTACATAATAGCCATGTCCATGAGTCACTAATACTTTATAATCGCCAATTCTCACTTCTTCTTCGCTTGGCAGATCTAAGTAGTAATCATTGTTTCCTGCGACCATAACTACTGGGCAGTCCGCTATTTCTCGTATGTATGAATCTCCACGTTCCACATCTCCGCAATGGATCATCATATCGATGTCGCCTACCTGTTTTAAAACTCCCTCGATATCATCATTGCGTCCATGGGAATCACTGATCACCAATATCCTCATAAACTTTCTCCTTGTTTTATTTACAAAACTTCTCGTATACGTCTCAGTGCTTCGCCTCTGTGACTGATCGCATTCTTCTCATCACTGCTCAGTTCGGCACTATACTTCCCATATTGTGGTAAATAGAAGATCGGATCATATCCAAATCCATTCTCTCCTTTGATCTCATATCCTATAATCCCTTCCATAGTACCACGAATTACCTTCGTTTGTCCATCTGGAAATGCAGCTGCGACCGCACAAACGAATCTCGCGCTTCTCTTCTCTTCTGGTACATCTTTTAATCTTTCAAGGATCACACTGTTTTTCTTCACATAAGAAGTATCTTCTCCAAGATATCTGGAAGAATAGATTCCAGGTTCTCCATTTAGTGCATCAATTTCTAATCCTGAATCATCTGCAAGTGTTAACTGTCCTGTGACTTCCATCACTGCTTTTGCTTTGATCAACGCATTTTCTTCAAATGTTTTTCCATCTTCTACAATGTCAATGTCTACTCCTGCTTCTTTCATAGAAATGATCTCGTATTTGGATTCATCAAGGATCTCTCTGATCTCTTTCATCTTATGTTCGTTGCCCGTGGCAAAGATTAATCTCTGTTTCATTATTTTCTCCTTCTTGGCGGTTTCGGTCCAAGGTACTGGTAAAACTCTCCTCGGATCATTCCATTGTAAACTTTACGTTTCTTTGTTGGTTTTCCAAGATATTTTTCTGTATCCTCATAAGAAGTGATGACATACTTAGACCATGTATCCAAGCGGTCAAATGCTTCTTTCATCTCTGTATATAGCTGTGGGAGAGTCTCCTGATCTTCCAGTCGTTCTCCATATGGAGGGTTTGCAATGATAAATCCATATGGCTTTGGATGTCGTAAATCTTTGACTTCTCTTTGCTGAAAATGAATCAAGTGATCAACTTCTGCATCCTGAGCATTCTGTCTTGCGATCTTTAACATTCTTGGATCTTTGTCATATCCCTGAAGATCCATCTCTACATCATGATCAACCAGATCATTTGCCTCATCAATAGCATCATACCATGCTTTCTTTGGCAGGAAATTATTCCAATGTTCAGATTCAAAAGAACGGTTCATTCCTGGTGCCATATTCATCCCCATCATTGCCGCTTCGATCAAAAATGTTCCACTTCCGCAGAATGGATCGACTAAGATTCGATCCTTATGCCATGGTGTGAGCATAAGAAGAGCTGCTGCCAGTGTCTCACGGATTGGTGCTTCACTGACCAACTTACGGTATCCTCTCTTATGAAGCGGTATACCTGTTGTATCTAAACTAATCGTCACCTGATCCTTTAAAATAAATACGCGGACCGGATAATCATCTCCATCTTCATTAAACCATGATACTTTGTATTTAGACTTCATACGATCAACCATAGCCTTCTTGACAATTGACTGGATATCCGGTGCGCTAAACAATTTACTCTTCGCTGTTGATGCCTTCTTTACCCAGAAGCGTCCATTCTCTGGAATATAATCTTCCCACGGAAGTTTCTTTGTTCCTTCAAACAGATCATCAAATGTATATGCTTTAAAAGAACCTATTTTTAATAAGATTCTTTCTGCTGTTCTTAAAAATATATTCGCACGGGCAATCCCATCTAAATCTGTACGAAATGTTATTCGCCCGTCTTCTACTTTAACAATTTCATATCCTAAGTCCAGGATCTCTCTTTTTAATACTGCTTCCAGCCCAAAATGGCATGGTGCAATCAGTTCAACTGTCTTCACTCAATTCTCCTTTGTATTTTTATTCTGTTCCTATTCTACCGTTTTCCTTATTTTTCGTCAACTGTCAACTTTTGTAACATGCTAAGCCTCTGACTTATTTTGTTCTTTTTCTTTCATATAATAATAGACACCACCGATGATATTATAAACTTCAAATCCATCTTTCCTCAAGTGTCTGGCTGCCATCATACTCTGTCCGCCGAAATCACAATAAACAATGATCTTTTTCCCATCCATCTGTTCATAACACTCTTTTAAGATTCCATAGGGACAGCTGATCGCATTTTCTAAATGCCCTTCTTTGTACCGTTCTTCCTCTCTGACATCCATCAAAATATAATGCTTTTTATCTTTTGAAAGCTTGATCCCTTCTTTTAATGATATATTTTCAAATTCCATAAAAGTCCTCTTTTTGTTAGCATATGCACATCAAAGACTCTTGGAACTAACAAGTATTTTCTATAGAAAAGAGGAATCCTTATGCCGATTTCACAAGGATTCCTCTCTTCTAATTAGTACTCATCATTTGCATTTTTGTTGCTGTTTGTTGAACTATTCTGACTTTTGTTTTTATTCTGGTTCTTTGATCTGTTAGATCCTCCGCTGTTGCTTGTATTGGAAGACTGATTTTTGTTACTTGAATTCGAACAATTCTTTGCCATGTTCATTCTCCTTTCTTTTTAGTACAGCATTATTTTGTGCGAAATCTCTTTCATATATACACAAAAAAAATTATTTTACTTTTATTTTACTTTTTTTAAAAAAATCACTTGATTTTTTTCAACCAATCATATATCATGAACTTATCGAGGATATGTTTATTTTCGATTATAACCCCTTATTAATTTATTTATACTCCCCTCAAAAAGAGCAGATTTCCCTATCTGCTCTTTTTACTATTTATCTTTAATGTTTTTGAAAATGTACAAATGATTTTATTGACATTTTCTATAGTATGTGTATAATTAAAATTGTTCAAGAACAAAGGCGTTCCGATCATAGGATTGGAGCGCCTTTTTTTGTATATCAATGGTAATTCCTTGGGTCTTCTCCATCGATATACGAAATTCTTTCTTAAGACTTTATACATAACCGCGTACTAGTTTTTGACAAGTTTTTGGCATCTTGCAGACAAGAGTAACGGACACATCATTGACTTGAACACAGACTTGCTATGTTGACTAGAATGAGACTAACAATGACGACTAGAATGAGACTGACAATGGCGACTAGAACGAGACTAGAATGAGACGAATCATAATGACTAGTTTTGAAACTTAAAAGTAAGACCCAGCACAATACCCAAACTACATATGACATTAGAGAAGCCTCGGACAAATGTCCGAGGCCTTTCTCTTTGTACACATTTTTAGATCAATTCCGATTGTTTTACAGCATTTCGTCTGGTTTCTGACGGTCTTCCGGACGCATAAATCCTGCGAGTAAAAGTTGATAACTTCCAAAATAAGAAATAAACATCCACGCCATTCCTGTAAATATCGCAGAACCGGCAGTAACACCAATCGTTTCCACCAACTCAAATATAACTCTGGCATAAATAGACAGCTTAAAGATCTTTCCAAAGGATACATCTTCTCGATTCTTACGGTCCATTCTTGTTCTCTGATTAAAATATGTGAGCATTGTAATAAAAATACAGACTGTTAAATAAGAAATAATATTTGCGATCCATTGTGTAAAGAACATGATCACGATAAAAATACGGATCATCGGCACCATAGATAGCATTGCCTGATTATTGAATTCAACATTCTTCATATTCTTAAATGAAAAAGTATTCATCATGTTTCCAACAGCTGTATTCTTTACCACCATCTCATTCTTAGCAAATACCAGTTCCATCTGATACTTATTGCTTAAATCTTCAGTTGATACTTTATCCTTGGATGTATCTGCCACAAAATGTACACCGCCGATCTCAAAATCCATCTCCTGATCAACAGATAATGTTCCATCTTTTAATTCAAATGCAGGCAGTCTGTTTAAAATAAAATTCTTCCATCCACCAACACTGACTGTAAATCCTGCAACATCCATTCCATATCCGAGAATCGTTGTGATCAATGTGATCGCTGCAAGAAATAAAATAACTTTCCCTTTTGCAAGGTTAAGAAGTCTTTTGTACTGGCTTGGTTTTAAGCAGGCGATCTTAAACTGCTCAAACCAGCTGATTTTCTCTGATTTGTCCATAAATGATTATTCTCCGTATACAATACTTTTCAGTAATTCGTCCTTCTCTTTTGTTCCTTTGATGATTTCTACTAATTTGGCTGCAAAATCGATCGCTGTTCCCATTCCACGACTTGTAATGATTTTTCCATCTACTACAACTTTATCTGTCTGGTAATCTGCGGATTTTAATTCTTCTTCCATCGCTGGATATGAAGTTGCCTTTCTTCCTTCTAGAAATCCGTATTTTTCAAATACTGTTGGTGCTGCACAGATGGCTGCAAGATACTTCTCGTTCTTATACGCCTTCTGAAGTAATTTTCCAAGTCCTTCATGATCTTTTAGATGAAGCGTTCCTGGCATTCCTCCTGGAAGTACATACATTGCTCCCTCCGCTTCTAATACTTCATGAAACATGATATCTGCTTCAACTTCAATACGATGTGCACCAATGATATTTCTGGAACTTCCGATAGAGACTGTAACTGTTGGAATCTCCGCACGTCGCAGCATATCAACTACAGTTAAACCTTCGATTTCTTCAAATCCATCTGCTAAAAATACAAAAACTTTTCCCATCATAATTCTTCTCCTTTATTCTTTCTATATTATTAGATCGTTCTTCTTTTCTTCCTCTTCTTTATTATTACAATAACTTTAAAGAAAAAATGGTAAAAAGTCAACCCGTCTTAGCCTTACTGGTATTTCTTTTCTATTTTCAATTGACATTTTCGTTAAGAATCGGTAAAATAGATTTCGATAAATTATATGTATGTTTCCGTAGCTCAGCTGGATAGAGCGACCGCCTCCTAAGCGGTAGGCCGGGTGTTCGAATCACCTCGGGAACACTTCATGTGCCGGAGACTTATGCCTCGTTTCCGGCACTTTATGTTTATAAGGAGGAATCTCAATGAAAGGTTTATTTATTATCAACCCATCATCCGGTAAACAAAATATTGATTCTATGTTACGAGAGATCATGGCAACATTGATCCTTGATCAAATTTGTTCCCATGTTGATGTTTTTTACACAAAAGGCAAGGATGATGCGAAAAATCGTGCTGCCGAATTAAAACCAGGAGATTATGATTTTATTGTATCTGTTGGTGGTGACGGTACATTAAATGAAGTTACGAACGGTCTGATTTTAAGTGAAAGTAATATTCCTATGGCAATCATTTCCGCTGGAACAGTCAATGATTTTGCTACATATATGAAACTTCCTCAGACTGCGGATGGTTTCTGTCAGATGATCAAAGACTTCCAGACAAAGAAGGTTGATGTTGGACGTGTCAATAACGAATACTTCATCAATGTTCTGGCTGCAGGTATGTTAACAGATATTGCTTACAAAGTGCCAAAAGATAAGAAAGCCGTTCTTGGTAAGATGGCCTATTATCTGGAAGGTGTAAAAGAATTTCCAAAACAACTTTCACAAAATATGACTTTAACATTTAACAGTAAGGAGTATTCTGGAACTGAAGATATCATGTTGTTCTTGGTCGCAAACTCAAAGAGTGTCGGAGGTTTTGCAGACGCGGCCCCTCTTGCATCTGTTTCTGACGGATATTTAGATGTTATGATCATCAAGAAAATGGCACTTCTTACAGAAGCACCAGATCTAATCTTTAAATTATTCCAGGGAGAACATCCAAAGCATCCTTCTATCGAATATTTCCAGACGAAGGAATTATCTGTTCTTCCAACAGAACAAACTGCCGGGATCGCCATCGATTATGATGGTGAAATATTAGAAGAAGGACTCCCAGTCGATATCTCTATCGTACCAGAAGCCCTTAATCTGATCATTTTACGTACAACTAATTAATCTGTACTAATAATTAATGAAGTTTCACAGAACCAATCTGTTTTCCATCATAACTTATGATATATTTATTATCTTTACATTTATATGTAAGTTTGGAAGCAGATTGGTTTTTTTCTAACATCACTGTCACGTCATTTAAATGTTTTAATGGAATCTTATATGGAGATAATTCATTTCCTGTTTTTAAGAAACCATATGTATCATCTTTCAGTACTGTATTCATTGTCTTAAATGGTGCGATTGTCTTATAATTGTTAAATCCATAATTTAACATCTTGATCGTATCTTCATATAACTCATATCCATGTGCACAAAGATCTACTACGATCAGTTCTTGATCTCCTCTCTTGGCAAATGTTACAAGAGTCCCTCCTGCTTTTGTTGTATATCCTGTTTTACCACCTTCAACACCATCATAGTTAAACATTGTTCGTTTCACCATCTTATGATGATTCCAAAGCTCTTTTCCATGTTTATCTTTGTTCGTTGGTGCAATATAATAATTAGGTTTGCATGCAACATAACGGAATGTTTCATTTTCAAGTGCTGCTTTTGAAATCTTTGCCATATCTCTTGCTGTTACATAATGATCATCATCATGCAATCCGTTGGTTGTTACAAAATGAGAACCTGTACATCCAAGTTCTTTTACTTTTTTATTCATCAGTTCTACGAATTTCTTTGTAGTTCCTGCTGTATGTTCTGCTGCTCCGTTACATGCCTCATTCGCAGATTCTAACATGATCGCATTCAGTACATCGATCAATGGAATCTTCTCTCCTGCCTTAATTCCGATATGTGTACTTCCTGGCTCAATGCTGTTAACTGCATAACTTGAAAATGTAACTTCATCATATAAATCTTTGTTATTCTCAATCGCAACCAATGTTGTTAGGATCTTTGTGATACTTGCTGGATAATGACGGTCATCTACCTTCTTTGCATACAAAATCTTTCCTGATTTCGCATCAATAACGATTCCTGATCTTCCATAGATCTTTGGCTGTTTTGCCGTTGTTTTTTCTGCTGTTGCAACACCATCTGCTGCCTGAACATTCACCTGTGGTGTCTGAAGTTGTGTCGCTGCAAACAATGACATGACCGCCATTGCAGTAATTTTCTTGATGATCTTTTTCATGATTTTCTCTCCTTTGTATGTTAGATCAGACCAAATTTCTTCAAGCCTTTTTCAATTCCATCTTCATCAACTCTTGCTGTCTGATATGGTGCGATTTCTAATAATTCTGGTACAGAATTACCCATTGCAACACCATATTTTACATATTTGATCATATCGATATCATTGGCACTGTCACCAAATGCATAAGAATCTTCTCTTGAAATTCCTGTATGATCAAGGATCACTTCTATTCCCTTCGCCTTATTAACACCTAATGGTACAAATTCTACTGAATTTACAGGCTCATGATATGTTCCTTTGTATTTGTGTCCAAGGATCTCTTCGATCTCTGGTTTCTTTGAAAGCTCCATATGATGGTATGTCCATTTTGGAACATCCACTGCTTCATTTAATGGATATAATGTTGTTTTACAGTCTGCTTCTGTTTTATTCTTCATCGCAATATAATAATCATCTGTGTTCTCCAGATCATAATATCCATATTTTTCTCCTTCTAAGATGATTCCGATCTTCTGTTTCTTTCCCCAGTCGATCACTGTCTGTACTTCTTCTGGTGTCATCAGTTCCTGATGCAGGATCTTGCCTTCATACTCTACATAAGTTCCTGCCCCTAAGATCACTCCATCAAATCCCATATGGAAATATTCTTCTGGAATCATTCCCTTGCTTCTTCCCGTGCACATAACGATCTTGTGCTCATTTGCGATCAACCGATTCAATGCATTAACTGTTGATTCTGGAATTCCGATTCTAGAATCATATAATGTTCCATCGATGTCAAAAAATATTATCTTACTCATTGTTTCCCTTGTTCTCCATTAAATATTCTCTATCTGCCAATCAATTGGCGCTAGTCCATGTTCTTTCAAAAATTCATTTGCCTGACTAAAATGATGGCATCCGAAAAATCCTCTATATGCTGATAACGGGCTTGGGTGCGGTGCTTCTAATATCAAATGATTCGGATTATCAAGTAATGCTTTCTTACTCTGTGCTGGACGTCCCCAAAGCATAAATACGATCGGACGGTCCTGTTGATTCAACACTCTGATCGCCGCATCAGTAAACTCCTCCCATCCAATACCTCTGTGAGAATTCGCACGATGTGCCTGTACAGTCAATACTGTGTTTAACATCATAACACCCTGGTCTGCCCATTTCTTTAGATATCCATTATTCGGAATATAGCATCCAAGATCTTCGTTCAATTCTTTATAAATATTAACCAATGATGGGGGCGCTTCTACTCCAGGTTTTACAGAAAATGACAATCCATGTGCCTGTCCATCTCCATGATATGGATCCTGCCCTAAGATCACAACTTTTACATCCTTTACTGGAGTAAAATGAAATGCATTAAAGATATCGTCAGCTGGTGGAAAGATCAGCTTAGTGTGATATTCATCCATAACTTTTTGGTATAATTTCCTATAATATGGCTTTTTGTATTCTTCTTTTAAATAATCTGCCCAGTCATTCGTAATTGGCGGCATTTTTCGACCTCCTTTTTAAAATCTTTTCCCATTATATCATAATTTGTAGTAAAATAAAATTCGATATGAATATGAAAAGAAAAGGAGGGTATTATTTTGAAGCAAATGAAAAGCTTACTGGAAAATCCCCACGGATTTTCTGTCTCACTTGTATTTGACGGACTGCTTGTCGGAATCTTTGCCGGATGCATTTCTGTCATTTACCGCCTGCTTTTAAATAACGCTGAAAAACTATTATTTACGATCATTGCATTTACTAAAACAAGGCCTTTCTGGATAGCTGTCTGGTTTATCGTTTTGATCGTTATGGGACTGATCGTTGGATGGCTCATGTCTTGGGAAGGCATGGCTTCTGGAAGTGGTATCCCACAGGTTCAAGGAGAGCTGAAAGGTTATTTAAATCAGAACTGGCACCGTGTTCTTTGTTCTAAGATCATTGGTGGAACTTTATGTATTCTTGGAGGTTTATCTCTGGGACGCGAAGGCCCTTCCGTACAGCTTGGTGCCATGGTTGCAAAGGGTATTGCTAAGATTACAAAAAAATCTCAAACCAAAGAACGCTATATGATGACTTGTGGTGCAGGTGCCGGTCTTGCCGCTGCCTTTAATGCACCGCTTGCAGGTGTGATGTTTTCACTGGAAGAATTACAGAAGAACTTTAACAGCTCTATGTTAGTCTGCATCATCTCTGGATGTGTAACTTCCGATTTTATTTCAAAAAATGTCTTTGGATTATCTCCAGTTTTTGATTTTCATTTAAAGGCTGCTCTTCCTCTTGTACATTATTGGATGTTAATACTTCTTGGAATCCTGCTTGGGCTTTGTGGTGCTTTTTATAACTTTATCATGTTGAAAGGACAGGATTTATTTGGAGCAATGAAAAAAATCCCAGCAAAATACCGTATCGTATTTCCTTTTGTAGTATCTGGGATCGTTTGTTACACGCTGCCTTCTATCTTAGCAGGTGGACATGCTATGATCTCTCTGATCACAGGACATACTTTACTTGTCTCTACGATGTTATTATTATTAGTTGCTAAGTTTTTCTTCTCCGCCTTCTGTTTTGGTTCCGGGGCTCCTGGTGGAATCTTCTTTCCACTGTTGATTCTCGGTGCATACCTTGGGGCGATCTATGGAACACTGGTGATTCAGGCAAGTGGAATTCCTTCTTATTACTTAGTGAACTTTATTACGATCTCCATGGCTGGATTCTTTACAGCGATCGTACGTGCACCGATCACAGGTATCCTGCTGATCGCTGAGATGACTGGTACATTTGAACACTTCCTTTCACTGGCAGTTGTTTGTATCATCAGCTATCTTGTTGCACATCTGTTAAAGAGTGAACCAATTTACGAAAGTCTGCTAGGACGAATTCTTGCTAAAAATGGCTTTAAAGAAAGCGAAGATGCTGATCATAAGGTTCTTCGTGGTTTTGCCGTTGGCACTGGTTCCATTGCAGCCAAACAGCTTGTAAAAGATATTCCATGGCCAGAACATTGCTTGATCGTTACTTTAAATCGTGGCGATGAAGAGATCATTGCTCGAGGAAGCACTGAAATTCATGTTGGCGATACGATCATTGCCTTGATCGACGATAATTATCTTGGAATGGTCACGGAAAGCATTCAGCTAATCTGCGGTGAGATCATTCCTGAATAATTTTATATTCAATTTACTTTTATTGAGAAAGTTTTCAGTTTTTATATGTTGCGATTGACTAACCTTACTTTTGACTAATAAAATATAAGAAAGAAATACATCATATAAGTTCGAAGGAGGGATTATCATGCAACCATTAACAAAAGTCATGCAGGGAGCGACTTGCACTGTCAAGTGGGCATTAGGCTTACCTGAAACTGTTGAAAAGCTCCGCGAACTGAAGATTGAACAGGGAAGTAAACTGCAAGTTGTTTGTAAAAGCAGCGATTATATGATCATCGGCGTTGGATCAAAACGGTATGCTGTTGGGAATGAAATTGCTGGAAGAATTCAGGTTTAGATAATTATAAAAATAAATAAGAACGAGAAACTCTCCATATAACTTGATTTTCTCGTTCTTATTTTGTTTATATTTGCATCATAAATCAATACTCGTATTGTTCAGGATATCCCCTGCCTGTTGATTCTCTCAAGTCCATCGACATCATGATCTGCATGTCTTCCTTTGATAATTCAAAATCAAAGATATCCGCATTCTGTATGATCCGTTCTTTGTGAACAGATTTTGGAAGGCTTACGATCCCTCTCTGCAAATGCCAGCGTAAGATGATCTGTGCAGGTGTTTTATTGTATTTTTTAGCAATAGCTACGATTTCTGGTTCTGAAAGCTGTTTTCCTTTGCCTAGAGGTCCCCATGCTTCTACAACAATATCATGTTCCTGGCAATAATTTACGGTCTCTTCCTGCACAAGGAATGGGCAGATTTCAATCTGATCAACCGCTGGTGCAATGTTAGCTGTTACTTCTAATTGTTTTAAATGTTTTGGACGAAAATTGCTGACTCCTATATTCTTGATCAGTCCTTGTTCATAATATTTCTCAAGAACTTTCCAGGAACCTTTGACATCATTGATCGGCCAGTGTAATAAATACATATCCACATATTCAAGTCCAAGCTCTTTTAATGTCTTTTCAAATGCAGCTTCTTGTTTTCCTTCTACCATATCTTCGTACCACATTTTACTTGTCACAAAGATTTCCTCTCTTGGGATCTCGCAATCTCTGACAGCTGCTCCAACCAGCGCTTCATTCTCGTAATAGGCTGCTGTGTCTATATGACGATAGCCTGATGATAATGCATCAAGACATGCCTGATATGCTTCGTCCCCGCGGCTGTCCCAGCTTCCGAGTGCTATGACTGGTATTTCATTTCCATTGTTTAATTTAAATGTTGAGCTTACGTTCATGTCTTCCTCCTTGTATCTGTTATCTTTGTCTTTATACTACAACAGGAACCATCGTCCCTTGATAGTTCCTATTATAGTTGATTTTATTTAATTTGAGAACTGTTGATATGGCAATAATTTCATAGTCTGCTTTGTATTATTTGTCAAATGTATCTTTGATCTTCTTCATGATAGGCTCTGCTTTTTTCATCAGATCCTGTACACCCATTCTCATGACTTTCTTTCCATGGAATCTTTCTTCTCCCTGGATTGCTACATCTGTTGAAAGAATGACGCATGCTGCTTCTTTGATATCTTCTTCTGTTAAGTTGTTTTCGATTCCAGCAGTTCCCTGTGTCTCAATCTTAACATCGATTCCGTATTTTTCTCCTGCTAAAACTAATGCTTCTGCTGACATATATGTATGTGCAACTCCTGTTGGACATGCTGTAACTCCTACTACTTTCATTGTGATACCTCCTGATTTTTTGTGAATGAATTTATTATTTTAATGTTTCAAAATATTTTTATGATATTTTTTAGAAGTCATCAAATGATAACTCAATGTCTTCTACTTCCTGATTGTCATCTTCTGCTACGTAATCTTTTTTCATCAATCCGGTAACTACTGCTACGAAAACTGCTCCGATCAAAATCGACGCGACGTATCCAATTCTGTTTTCACAAACTGGTAATACGATCAATCCACCCCAAGGTGCATGGTTTAATGTTCCGAATAAGAATCCTGACATACAAGAAAGTGCAGAACCGATTGCATAAACTGGGATTAAGCGGACATCAGCTGTTGCAAATGGGATCGCTCCTTCTGTGATTCCCATGCATCCCATAAGGATAGCAGCTGTTCCTGATCCACGATCATCTTCTGAGAATTTCTTTTTGAAAAGAAGTGTTGCTAATCCGATTCCGATTGGAGGAACGGCGATAGCTGCTCCTACACCACCCATTAAGTATGGTAATGTATCAACCTGTGTCTGTGCAAATGTAGCTGCTACTTTGTTGATCGGACCACCCATATCAACACCGATCATAGCTCCTAATAATAATCCTAGAGGTGTTTTTGCTGCTCCAGACATACCATTTAGTGATACGGTCATCCAGTTCATAAATGCAGCGATTGGTTTTCCTAAGAAGAATACGATGGCACCACCAGAAGCCAAGGTTCCTAATAATGGATAAAGGAAGATATTTCCGACTGCTTTGTAAGCTGTTGGTAATTTGATTTTCTTTAATGCTTCAACGACATAACCTGCGATAAATCCAGCGATGATTCCTCCGATGAATCCAGCTCCGATCTCTCTTGCTAAGTAAGCTCCGATAAATCCAGGTCCAATACCGGCTTTCTCTGCGATACTATATGCGATATATCCACCTAATGCTGGAATAAACAGTGCAAGACCTGCAGAACCGATCTGGTTAAGCTGTGCTGCGATTCCTTCTGTTGGTACGGCTCCTTTTCCGTTCATCATAACGGATAATGCAAAGTAGATACCACCAGGTACTACGAACAGGATCATGTACGATGTTGCTGTCATTAAGTGTCTTTGAAGATCTTTTAATATTTTACCCATTATTCTACCTCCAGATTTTCAATCAGTGTTTCATATACTTCCTCTTTTGTTCCGTTCTTTAATTTATTACGGAAATCTTCATGCATCATCAATCTTGAAAGTTTTGATAATATCTGAAGATGTAATTCTCCTTTTCCTGCATTGCTGACTGCGATCATGATGATGAAATCTACCGTATCATCATCTGCCCATACAACTGGGTTCTTTGGTTTTGCTACGCAAAGTCCTGTATCGATCGCTCCACTGCTCTTTCCGTGTGGAATTCCGATTCCATAACCAATATGTGTTGAGAATACTTCTTCTCTTGCTAACACATCTTTATAAAACTGTTCCTTGTCTGATAAATAACCTTGTTTGTCGAACGATTCAACCATCTGTTTGATCATATCATCTTTATCTTTTGCTTCAACGTCAAATAAAATATTTTCTTTTTTAATGATTGGCTGCATGTTGTTCTACCTCCTTTTCACATCTGCGGATGACCGCCATTGCATCCTCTGGTGTTCTGCATTCTTTTAAATCTTTGATAAGATCTGTTCTGCTGACCATCCTCATTAATCTAGTAACTACCGGAATATGTTCTTTCTTATCCCGGCTTGCCAGACAGAAGATAAGATTTACTTCTTTTTCTCCAAATCTGACTGGTTGTTCACTGATCAGTAAACTCATACAACTAACCTGAATTCCTGCATTTTCACTACCATGAAGTAATGCAAATACCTCATCTGTCACGGAATAAAATCCTCTGACTTCTATTCCTTCAATGACATTTTCACAATATCTGTCTCCATCATTTCCATGATGTTTTAAAATATCCGTTGATGCCTTCACTGCATCTTTCCAGTCATCAATTTGTTTCACACATTTGATATCATCAACCCCTAGAAGATCACTCAATGTCTTGAATTTTCTAGGCATTTTAACCTCTTTATATCCAAGTTCCTCTTTAATGACTGCCATAACTCGATGTTTATCTTCATCATTTAAAAAATCAAGTCTTCTCTCAATTGCAAAATAATTTGTTAAAACATTTCTTTTCTGCAATCCCAAAAGATCTAATTTAATGTAATCATCTTGATTGAAAATGACATTTACCCTGGCAAATGGTTTATCTACCGGAAGTTCTACGTCGACAGTTGAAATCACCACATCGATATCTTCCCAATCTGTAAAATGTTTGACCTGATATGCAGAGATTGATTTCTTTACAAATACCTGATAACTGTTTAGTAATGCATCTTTCACAACAACTGTTGTTCCATATCCAAACCCACAGATCAAAAGTACGTTCATATAAGAATTTTTCTGCATTCGTCTTAAACTTCCAATAAAATACATTGCCAGATAAATCTCTTCGTTCTCCGTCATATGTGCAAGCAGCTTATCTTTTCTCAATATTTCTTTTAATGCGACATAAACATATTGATATTCGTCTGGAATAAACTGGCTTACATCATCATGTAACTGTACATTTCCCTTGATTCTGTCAACCATCGGCCCGAGATGATTTAACAATCCTTTGATCAATACACCATCCTGTTTGAAATCAATTCTTAAGCGTTCTTGCATTTTATCAATCAGCATCTGTGTAAGATCTGCAATATTGATCAAATTATCTGTTACTTCAAGATGAACGTATTTGTTGGTATATTTTTCAAACCCAGCTAAGATTTCACTTTGCTTATGATCAAGAGTTTTCCCAATACACTTTTCGTAATCTTTGAGGCTATCACCAATCTCACCGGTTTTACCCCATTCATGCTCCGGCAAGTCTTTTTCTTTGATCATATACCATGTAAACGTACAAATATTGGCAACATACCATTTATATGTCTGGTCACTAAAGATCCACCCAGTTTTCTTTAATAACCCATCAATCCATAAAAACAATTCATTCAAATCTACTGGTAAGAACATTTTATAAATCAGATTCTTTATATATGCTTCATATGTCGTTGTTAAATGTGTTTTGTATAATGTTTTGATATGACTTCTGATTTCTTTGCTTCGTACTTCATAAGATTTCTTGGACTTCTCTATTAGATAAAATCCATTTTTATACTCAAGATAAATGTCATCTTCTTCTAATTCTTGTTGTATCTCTTCGATGTCATTTTGTATAGATCTTCTGGAAACCTGTAAAATTTCACTCAATTTTCTAATATTCAGATTTGTTGTGTCAAATAGGATCATCAGACGGAGAATCTTGATTCTTTCTTTAGCTGAAAATACAAATTCATTGTCCTCAAGAAATATGGATAAATCAAGACTTTCCGGTACTTTAAGTTTTCCTTTTGGTAATTTTTCAATCAACGGAAGTTTCTGCAGAGACAACTCGTCATTGATCTTGTCAATATCATAACGTATCGCCCTTGTTGTCTCATCCATTGCCTCTGCGATCTGACGATATCCAGTTTCTTTATGTTTTTCCAGATATTTGATAACATTCAGCATTCTTCCTTTTACCATATGAATCTTCCTCCCTGAAATCTCTCTTATCTTCTGATTTCATAACTTCATCATATAATTCTCCTGCACTGATGTTTTGCCCATTTGTATACACTTAAGCTTTTAATTAAGCTTCAGTATTCATGATTTTTGTTGTAAGACCTTCCATATTAAAGCATCTTACGTGCTTTTCCATTTCTTCTTTTAATTTTTCAATGACAAAACGTTTTCCGTCGATCTTGATTGCTGCAAGATTTTCATATAATTTGTCAATTTCTTTTGCTACATCATCATTTGAGAAAGTATAATGTCCACATAATTCTGTAATCTGTAATTTTGTAGCATCATCTAATGCTTCCAGATTAGACATGTCAACTTCATCTGTTAACCATTTCTTCCATTTCATAGAGTAGATAGAATCATGTGTTAATGCTTCTCTTAAGTTAGATGGATCTTTGATCTGTCCAAGTTCAGCAAATTTGTCTTCCACATCTAATAATTCTAATAATGCTCTTGTCTCAATTGTACCAAATGCTGGAGCTACGTTCATAGCTGTAATTCCTAATGGTAAATGTGCAAGTAATTTTGCTTCGCTTAAGTAATCTCCATTATGTTCTTTTAATCCAACTCCGTATTTCTTAGCAACTTCACTTAATGTCTTGGAGTTTTCATAGTTAAAATGTCCTACGTTCTTCGTAAGTCTTGTTAATGTTCCTGTCTGTCCAACGATGAAAATTGGCATTGGCAGGTTGTGTTCTTCTGTATATTCTTTGATTCGTTTGATGAATCCTTCATAAGTATCTAAGGATGTAAGTCCACCGCTTGTTTCTTCTGTTCCTACTTCATAAGCAATCTCTTTTTCGATTCCATATTCTTTTCTTACCTGTTCGCAATATTCGATCAGTTCTATTGTTCTATTGAATACTACGTCGATATCTACGACTTTGCACATTTCGTCTGGATCTTTTGTTGGGTCAATATGTAATAGATCGAATCCGTTTAAGATATCTTCTTTGTAAGATTCTTTTGCGATTTCCATTGCCTCAGCTTCTGGAAGATGATCATTTCTTTCTTTATCTCTCTGCCATGGTCCACCATGATCTCTGCACAGATAGTATGCATTGTCATATCCGATCTCTTCACAGATTGCTTCGATCTTATCTCTGAATTTCTTCTGATCTGCATGGAATACATAACCACCACCAAATTTGTAAGCATCTACCTGATTACGGCTTGCGATGTACATCAGTGGAAAATCTTTTTCTTTTGAAATCTCTAGGGATGCTCTTAAGAAGTTTTCAGACATTGGTCCGATTCCTAGTAATGTATGTTTTTCATCTGTTGAATTGATAACGTATTTAACTGCTTTTGTAATACTTACCTGTTTTTTCATGATTTTAACTCCTTTTTGCTTTGAAATCAACTTTAAGACTTTTGGCCAATGTCCTTGTTTTTTGTTCCTGTTCCTTTTGACAGTTATATCTTAACTCCGTAAGCAGATTTACATAAGATAAAAGAAAAAGAAGTTTTTTTTACAATTTTTGCACCCCTAAAAATATGTATACAAACAAAAAAGGGCTGAACCTTTAAAAGTCCAGCCCATGATGTATGATTTTTAATATAACGAATCTTACAAAAAGATTATAGATTTGATTCCTAATAGGATCATCTAAAAATCAATTTGTTTTTATACCAGATCAAGGTATGTTTTACCTTCACCAACTAAATCTGCAAAATCACTGTTAAATTTATCTACAGCATTATCTACAACGATATTGTCTAACATTCCATCGAATACATCACCTGCTACGGCTACACCATAAACTGGGATTCTTGCACATTCAAGAATCTGGCGAACACTCTTGATAGAACCTGGTACGATCACTGCATCATATCCATTCACATCAATGATATGCTGCAGGTCGCGTGTAACATCCAGTCCGTCTCCACCAAGGTTGTCAATGCGATTCACATATGGTGCCAGAGTTTTTGCTCCAGCTTCTAAAGCTACATATCCCTGTGTAACATCATAAATAGCTGTTGCATTACAACGCATTCCTTCTGCTGCAAGCTGACGGATTGCTTTGATTCCCTGTGGGTTTGCTGGCAGTTTCACAAAATATTTTTCTTCTTTTTCATCAGCGATGATTTCTTTTAATACACGAGCTTCTTTGATCATATCCTCAGCTGTTGTAGAAACAACCTGACTCATCAGCATCTTGTCCTGACCGATAAACTCACGAACGGAACGAAGCTGCTCTACAGGTGTTTTTCCTGATTTTTTCAGTACAGAAGGATTTGATGTGATACCATCGATTGGATAAATATCTGCTACCTTTTTAATAGTGTCAAAATTTACATCATCAAGATAAAGTTTCATTGTGTTCTCCTTTCCCGGAATTTCCACCGGTTGACTTTTTATTTATTATTTGTTGCCTATAACTTATGCAATTTCAGTTTCAATACCGCGTGCTTCCATAAACTCTTGTGCTTTTTTTACAATTTCATCGATTCCTTTACTTGAACGTACCCATTCATACTCACGGCCAAGACGTGGATATTTATCTACACCCAGTACATGATATGGAATCAATTTAATTCTTGGATTCCCTGATTCTTTCAGAAAATCAGCAAGTGCCTGAAGGTTTTCTTCATCATCATTGATTCCAGGAATCAGCGGAATACGGAAGTACACCCATGGAAGTTTTGCAATTGCTGCTGCATTTTCAAGAATGCTTGTACTGTCCACACCGATAAATCGTTTACTTTTTTCTGGATCCATGATCTTAAGATCCATAAACACCTCATCACAAAGATTTGCTGCTTTCACCAGTACATCCTTACGACATACACCACAAGTTTCGATACAGGTACTGATACCGTTCATCCGTGCTTCTTCAAGAATTGCAAGAGCAAATTCTGGCTGTGTCAGACATTCTCCACCAGAAAGTGTTACCCCTCCTCCGGAAGTCTCATACATCGGAGCATCACTCATAACCTCTTTGATCACTTCGTCTACCGTAACCTCAGTTCCCATCTTCTGCATGGCATCTGCATGACAGATATCAACACATGAAAAACATTTTCTGCACTTTTCCCTGTCAATCTCTGCTTTCCCATCCACAACAGAAATCGCACTGTTTGGACATACCTGCTCACAACGTCCACATCCTGCACAAAAACGTTCTACATGGTAAAGGTCAAAATCATAACCTTGTGATTCTGGATTACAGCACCAGACACAGCTGGCTGGACAGCCTTTTAAAAATACAACTGTCCTGATTCCGTGTCCATCACGGATAGAGTAGTGCTGGGTATTGAAAATTTTTCCACGAATATCCATAGTACTCTCCTTTTTTCTACATCTCCTGTTCCGTACGTTCAATGATCTCGTCCTGAACTTCTTTACCTAATTCAGTAAAGTATGCACTGTATCCGGTAACTCGAACGATCAGATCTTTATATTTCTTAGGGTCAGCCTGTGCTGCCTGTAATGTTTCTTTAGAAACAATGTTGTACTGCACATGGAATCCACCCATCATTGTCAGGTATGATTTGTTCAAAGCTAAGAATTTACGAACATCCTGTTCTGTTGAGAATAATGCTGGTGAGAACTTCATATTTAGAACAGAACCATTACCTGAACGTGTCATATCAAGTTTTGTTACAGAACTCATAACTGCTGTAGGTCCCTTCTTATCACTTCCAGATGTTGGTGAAATTGCATCTGCAAAAGCTTCTCCTGCTTTACGACCATCCGCTGTAGCACCTGTTAAAGTACCATAGTAATGATGTAATGTTCCTGGGAAGAATCCAATGGTGAAGATACCTCCACGAGGGTTTGTATACAGGGCATACTGATCAGAAAGATATGCAATGCCATCACGTAATAAGAAATCTACATAATCTTCGTCATTTCCGTATTTTGGTGCCTGCAGCATGTCATAACACATATCTTCATATCCTTCAAAGTTCGCATCAAGTGCTTCATTTATCTGTTCAATCGTATATTTCTTTTCATCAAAGACAAGTTTCTGAACAGCTGCAAGACCATTGGCAAAGTTCGCACCACCATTTACATTCATACCTGTCCAATTATAACGAGCACCACCTGCTGTGGCATCCAGTCGTTTATCTACACAGTCAGGAATAACTGAGGAAGTGAACACATGTGGAATCATGTCTCGACGATATCCTTCTACAACACCTGTAACCGCTGTAGACATTCGAACGAAGAAACGAATCTGTGCTTTCACTGCTTCAAGATAATCATCCATCGTCTTAAATTCTGCCGGATCTCCACTCTTGCATCCTACCTGTTCACCAGTTCTACGATCTACACCATTTGTAAGTGCCAGATCAGCAACTTTTGGTAAATTGATAGATCCACCTTTATGGATACCCCATCCACCAACAACTGATGGTTCAATACATCCTACATTGGCATAGTCACGTGCTACTGGAAGTGACATACCTAAACGTACCATTGCCTGAATAATGCAGTCATCACCGATCAGTTCTGGGTTTCCTCCACCAAGACTGATACAGTCAAATGCTTTACGAAGGAATTTATATGGTGTACGACCGCCAATACGTACTGCCATCTGAGGGGATTTCAGATATACATCAAGCTGAGCCTGTAAACACATATAAGACAGATCATTTACTGCATCTGCTCCATTCTTATCGCAGCCACCGATCGTTACACACTGGTTTGTCAGATACCCGGAGAAGATTTCAACCGCTGCAGTAGAACGGATCTTATTCATCTCTTCAAATTTCAGCCAAAGAGAATCAAGTAATTCCTGTGCCTGATCCTGTGTAATAACTTTGTTATCAATATCGCGGCGGTAATATGGATATAACCACTGGTCGATACGTCCGATAGAAACTCCAGTACCGTTAGATTCGATCTGCACTACCAGATTGCAAAGCCATAATGACTGTAATGCCTGCCAGAATGTCTGTGCCGGATGTTCTGGTACTGTACGAAGATTTTCTGCCATCATGCGTAATTCTTTTGCACGCGTTGGATCTTCAGCTTCCATCTTTGCAGCCCTTTCATCTGCAAGATCAGCAAAACGATGTGCATATGCGATAACAGCTTTTACTGCGATCTCCATCGCATCTAATTCCATTTTCTTCTCAAGTGCTCCCATTTCATAATAATCAATTGTGTCACGGGATTTTTCGATGTCTTTAAGTACTGCCTCAAGACCATTTCCAAGGATGTATTCATAGTTGATCAGTAAATGTCCTGTACCGTCTGCGTAGTTGATCTGTGTTGCACCGTTTCTTGCTGCAACAAGTTCTTCTTCTGGAACTGCCTTTGAAATATAGTCAGTCAGACATTTTCCTTTCCAGTAAGGTGTACATGCTAAAATCTCTTCACGTACTTCAGGCTCCACGATAAATGGATCAAGCTCACGAGTTGGGAAGTTGTCAATGTCATCTTCAATCCACGCAGCATCGCTCTCTGGGAAAAATACTTCAGCTGCTCGAAGAACTTTTGTAATGTTTCCTGCGATAAGCTCTGGATCACGAATCAGTACTTCTTTCTTTGCAAGAAGATATTCCAGAAGATGAGCTCTTAATAGTTTTGGAGGCATACCTTCATTATTCTTATAAAACTCTGTTGCCAGAACAGCTCTCTCACTTGAAAGTGATGGAACTGCGTCCAACATATTTTCACGTAAAACATTGATACGGGAAAAAATCTTGCTTTCATCTCTCTTGTAAATAGCACTCATTTTGTTTCTCTCCTTCCTTAATAATCAAAGATTCTTAATATCTGTAAATGTTTTGATGAACACTCTTTCTTTCATCTGCCTTTATTATATTGGTGTATCTTGGATTTGTCAAGAACAAACACTAATTAAATTGGATTATCTTGGACTAAATTACAACTTATCTTGATTTTTTCTCCAACTTTTCTTATATTTCGAATAAGAAATTGCAATATCTTTTGTTTTTCAAGGTATGAAAAAGCACATATTTTAATTTTTTTGTAGTTTTTGGGAACTTTTTCATACACTTTTTGAAAATATTGTGGTATAATTTTGATTAATATTTGGATTATGTTGGTTTTTATATTAAAATCTTATTGTAAAACAACATAATAGAAGGGAGTCATTATGAAACAACGCTTTACAACACAGCGACGCAGCCAACTTGTACAAATGGTTGTTAACGAAGGTTCTATTTCTATTACTGACGCAGCAAAACGCTTGGATGTTTCGATTGAAACTGTACGAAAAGATATCATTCACCTTGATGCTCAGGGAATGATCAAGAAAGTCCGCGGTGGTGCTATGCGAATTAAAGAACTAGATATAGAACATCCTGTATCCGAAAAACATTCTGTTAATATAGATAAAAAGCTCGCGATTTCCAAACGTGCACTTGATTTTATTCCAGATGGTGCGTCTATCGTTCTAGATGCCGGAAGTACGCCCATGATCCTTGCAGAACTGCTCGCTAAGAAATCAGGCTATACGATTTTCACAAATTCTGCTCCTGCTCTTCATGCTCTCTTGGAAAGTGATAACGATATCTTTGTTCTCGGCGGTCACTTGCGTAAGAGCAGCGGTGCAATGCTTGGTGCATGGACAAACGCAATGCTTGAGAATATTCATCCAGACATTGCGATCATCGGTACTGATGCATGCACACCTACTGGTCCTATGGTAACACCATATGAAGAAGTAACCGTAAAACGCAACATATTCTCAGTATCACAAAAAACTATTCTTCTTGCAGACAACACGAAATTTGAAAAGACGGCAGCATTTCTTGTTTGTGACTGGGATGATATTGATGTTCTGATAACTGATTCTAATGTATCACAAGATGTACTTGAAGAATATCAGAACCGTGTGATGATCACTGTGGCTGATCGTGATTTGACGTAGTCTATCATGTATATGAGAAAAACGAAATAATAGAACAGAGGATCCAGACCAGAAATAGAATCTGGAGATGAACTGGTAGACATTCTGATCGAGACAGACGATCCAGATGCAGGAATCATAATAGAACTAAAATATGCCCAAACATTTCAGGGGCTTTCTAAAGCTTGCGAAAAAGCAATGCAGCAGATTAGGGAACGCCGGTATGATGAACGCTTAAGAAATGAAGGACGAAATGATATTCTTGCATATGGAATTGCTTTTTGCAAGAAAAAATGTAAGGTGGTTGTGGAACGGCTATAGAGAATAAAAAGAAAGCTTTGAGCATTACTCAGAGCTTTCTTTTATTACAAAACTTGATCCTACTGCTACATTCTTTCCTGCACGTACATTTTGCAAGAAAATATCATTTGCCTGAACTACGTTTGAAAGGTCATGTTCTTTAATCGGTGGGGATAAATAGTTTACATCCTGTAGAAACGACTACCTCATCTGGTGTTCCTTCTTTTATCATCTCTGGTGTTAATTCTGTATTTAATTTCACTGTCACACCCTTCCGCTTGAAAATTCTTAATTTTATACGAGAATGCCTTCAGGTATTCATAAAAACATAAAAAAAGATAGAGGTACGAAATGATAGGATTC
>OBLC01000082.1_pt1 | contig 80138 bp, 78 predicted proteins | sample 1503181 | NCBI WGS metagenome assembly OBLC01 (sample SAMN00265069, study PRJEB22529) | human gut metagenome
GACTGACTAAAATTTATGCTTAATCTATGAATCCCTCAGGTTTTTACGTTGACCCCATTATGTTCATTCTTATGTGTATGTATATGAACTTCCATGCGTCCAGAATGAAATTCCACATCAGAAACGGGGGTGTTTTTTATCTTTGCCGACGCATCGTAAGCCGTCATTCCGTGGAGGTACAAATCCTTTATGGTGCTTTTTACGAGGAAAAAGTTTTGGAATGCTCTACTTTGTATCAAGCTGGAATAGTTTATAAAAAAGAGAATATATAACTGATAACCAATATGCTATGAGAAAATTATCTTGAAAATGTAGTGAGGGCATGAGAGCATGAATGAGAGTAAGTATTTTTACACTGATGTATAAGTGGTTTATAATTAGCTTGTTATGTTTTTTGTGAGGGCATGAGGTCATAAATGTTTCAAACTTTCTAGTGAGAAAGACTGGTGCGTCAAGAATATTTTGGGAAACTGACCCGGAAAATCCATTCTTGGTTTAACCAGTTTAATTCTGATATAAAAAAAGAGAGTTATTTTGATGTAACTCTCTTTTTTTCTTGGTGATCCGCTTGGGATTTTCACCGTATGACTGTATGTGCTTGAAACACAAATGCTTTCTAAACAACTAAAATCGTACCGTAACGATTTAGTAACGATTTTCAAAATGTTGATTTGTCTGCTTATGACACCGTTGTGTCCGCTTAACTTTCTGGGTTCAAAATTACAATATTCCTTTTAATTTACCAAACTATTTGAGTATTAAATAGATAAAAATATTTTTCCAGTGCAAGGTGCGAGCCTATATATAAGTATAGGCTCGCACCTTGCACCAGACTGTACTTCCCTCCTGCTATGCTCCATATTCAGATATTGAAAAAAGTTATGCCAAGTTGGTAACAAGTTGGCAAATGCTCCTAAACTATTGAATGAACTTTGCAGCAAATTAAAACGAGAATGGAAATATGGAAGTGATAACAATGGATAGTAAGGTGTATAAAGACCTTGTCGGGAAAATTCAACGAATTGCCGACTTCGTGGCTAAAGCAGAGGTTGCACCTAAAGAAGAAAATGAAGTGTGGTTGGATAGTAATCAGGTTGCGGATGCTTTGAATATAAGTACACGTACTTTGCAACGGTTACGGAATGAAAACCTGATAAGCTACTCTATGCTAAGGGGACGGTGCCTTTATAAACTTTCGGAAATAGAACGGGGACTGAATGAGCGAATAATCAAATGTAAGCCACAGGATAGAGAGAATTTTCGGAGGAATTATTTCTTGAATGATAACGAACATGAATAAGGAGGATATTCTTCTGTTAACGGATAAAGGCTTGGCGGTTTTCAAGCATTATATCCCGTTCCCTTTTAAACTCGGACGGAATTTCTTAAATCCGTTATATAAGGATAGCAAGGCTTCGTGTAATGTGTATTTCGACAGAAGAAGCGGAATGTACAAAATGAAAGATTTTGGGAATGATGATTATTCGGGGGACTGTTTTGCCTTGGTCGGCAAGTTGAATGGCTTGAACTGTAAAGGACCTAAAGACTTCGTGGAAATACTGGCTATCATTGACCGGGATATGCACTTGGGGTTATCTGAAAGATTTGATATGAGGGCTTTGTCTTCTAAGCCTGTTCCGGTGATTCCTGAAGTTGTACATGAACAGAAAAGAAGGAAAGCACGACCTTATACGTTGGCGCAAAAGAGCTTTACGGCTGCGGAACTTGCCTTTTGGGGAGAAAGCGGCATCACGCAAGAGGTGCTGAAATTGTTCCGAGTGGTTTCGCTGAAGAAGTTCAGCAGCGAAAACGCCGAGGGGAAACCGTTCTGCATTGCAGCGACGGAGCGTGAGCCGCTGTTCGGATATACGGCAAAGCAATATGTGAAGGTGTACCGACCACGCTCGGAATTGCGCTTCATGTATGCCGGGAATTTCGGGGAGAATTATTGCTTTGGGCTGGAACAGTTGGCAGCTAAGGGGGATTTGTTATTTGTGACCGGTGGGGAAAAGGATGTAATGAGCCTGACAGCTCACGGATTCCATGCTATCTGTTTCAACTCGGAAACGGTGACAGCTCCCGTGGGGATTATTCATAGGCTCTCTTTCCGGTTCAAACATATTGTCCTGCTTTATGATGTGGATAAGACGGGACTGGATAGTTCGGCCAAACAAGAACTGGCGTTGAAGAACTATGGGGTGAAACGGTTGTTGCTACCACTGGCGGGGACAAAGGAAGAAAAAGATGTCTCGGACTTTTTCCGTTTGGGAAATAGCCGGGAGGATTTGATTAAATTATTTCTGGATTATCTGGATACTATATACAGCGAAACTATGTCTGCTCTGAAATCTTGTGAGGTGGATTTCAATAATCCGCCACCTGTGGCACAAATGGTTGTGTCGGTGAATGATGTGCCATTAGGCACGCAAGGGAATATCCTCTGTATTACCGGTGGTGAGGGAACCGGAAAAAGTAATTATGTGACGGCGTTGATAGCCGGTGCCATCGGGCAATCCGAAAAGAACAAAGCTAAGGTGATGGATACGTTGGGAGTGTCGGTTTGTGAAAATAACAAGCGGAAAGCGATTCTATTTTATGATACGGAACAGTCGGAAGTACAGACGTACAAGAATATTACAAACCTTTTAAGACGTTGCGGACGGGAAACGATGCCGGAATACTTGAAAGCGTATTGCCTGACGGGGATGAGCCGGAAAGAGCGTTTGCAGGCGATTATACAGAGCATGGATAAGTTTCATTACCAGTTCCGGGGGATTCACATGGTGGTGATCGACGGGATTGCGGACTTGATTAAGGGTGCGAATGATGAAACGGAAAGTATTGCCGTGGTGGAGGAATTGTACCGGCTAGCGGGGATTTATAATACTTGTATCGTTACTATCCTGCATTTTATTCCGAGTGGTCTGAAACTTCGGGGACATTTGGGCAGTGAGTTGCAGCGAAAAGCGGCGGCGATTCTTTCTATCGAGAAAGATACTGATCCGTCGGTGTCAGTGGTGAAAGCACTGAAAGTACGTGACGGCAGTCCGCTGGACGTGCCTATCATGCAGTTTGCGTGGAATAAGGATGCAGGAATGCACGTGTATCTGGGAGAAAAACCGAAAGAGGAAAAGGAGAAGCGGAAAGAAGATGAACTCGTGGCTGTGGCACGGGATATTTTCGGACGGCAGGACTTTATTACTTACGTGGATTTGGCAGAACAGATACAAGCGATACTGGGCGTGAAGGAACGCACGGCGAAAAGTTATATCAAGTTCATGCGGGAGAAGGAAATCATACTGAAAGATCCGTCAAACCAGAGTTATTATATTATCGGGAACTTAAAGCAGTTGGGCTTATGATACCATTGGATAAAGATACATTTGAAGCCTATATGGAACGGTTACTCGAACAAGTGGAAAAGGTGGTTGGCGCACTGGATAAGAGGGACAAGAAGCCACAAAATTACCTGAACGGGGAACGGCTGTACGATAACCAGGACATTTGTTTGCTATTGAACATCAGTAAACGGACGTTGCAACGGTATAGGGATAATGGATTGAAATATCACACAATCTTGCATAAGACGTATTATAGGGAAAAGGACTTGCACGAGTTTATACGGCGGTATTTCGACGGGGAGAATGTAGGGAAAGGCAAAACGAAGGAATGTAAGGAAGATGAACATACAGAGGATAGTTATGCTATCTAATGATGAGAACGAGCCTACGAAAGAAGTTTAGGTTGTTATAATTTCCATTTAAGCAGATTTAGCCGATAACCTGACGTTGTGCGTGTATGTATCCCGTACTGTCGTGATGATAGGATGGGATATTTTTCAAAATTTCGGCAGTAACAAGCGAATACTGCCGAAATTTTGATGTATAGTCCAAAAGTGGTTTTGATAAATATGCCAGTTTAATGTTTGAAATTTATATAATTCGATTTATTAATATGTTTGCTAGGAGTAAAAATAATCTTATATTTGCATGTATCTCAATAGCACGATTGTTAATGGAACTTTATAACAAGAAGACAAATATTGCTATGTTACATAACTAAATAATAAAGAGAAGGTCTATTTTAATTCGCTTTCTTGCAAACAACAATATAACATGAATAATTTATTAACAACATTATCATTCTCCATATATTCAAATAAAGGAGTTTATGCCTTACTATTAGGATCTGGAATTTCTCGTTCAGCAGGAATACCAACAGGTTGGAATATTGTAACGGATCTTATACACAAACTTGCGGTGCAATATGGAAAGAGTTACATTGATAATCCTGAAAAATGGTTTGAAGAACAATATGGTGAATCCCCCAATTATTCGACAATCTTATCTAAGTTAGTCCATACTCAAACAGAACGGGTTAATTTACTAAAACCATATTTTGAACCAAATGAAGAAGAAATAGAAAACCATTTGAAAGAGCCAACAAAAGCACATAGAGCTATTGCACAATTGGCAAAAGATGGTTATATAAAATTAGTATTAACAACTAATTTTGACCGATTATTAGAGAAATCATTGGAGGATGTTGGTATTATTCCACAAGTAATTTGCCATTCTGATGATATAGATGGTGCAATTCCACTTGTACATGCAGGATTTACAATCGTAAAAATAAATGGTGACTATATTGATTGCAGATTTCTTAATACCGAAGATGAACTTGCTGATTACCCTGATAAATTAAAAGACTATGTTTTACGTATAGTAAACGAATTTGGGATTATTACATGTGGTTGGTCTGGAGAATGGGATAAGGGCTTAGTAAATATTATTCGAAGTTCAGAAAATCGAAGATATGAAAGCTATTTTACGTATTGCAATAAATGCGAGAATACTTTGAAAGAGTTAGCTACGTTCCGTCGTGGAAATGTATTGGCTATTGAAAATGCCGATTCTTTTTTTACAGAACTGGCGGAAAGAGTTATGGCTTTATCCTCTTTAGAGGGGAATCATCCTCTAAGTAAAGATATTGCAGTTGAAAGATTAAAAAGATATATTGTTAAATCAGAAAAGATTATTTTGTATAATGATTTATTTGAAAATGAGGCAGAAAGAGCTTATAATAAGATTATACAGAATTATAATTTCCCGCTTAATACTCAAACATTTAACGAATGTTTGAAACGTCATTTAAATGCTATTGATACATTACTTCCAATGTGTATTACTGCAGTCCGTTGGTCAAAACCTGTTCATGAACAAGCTATATTCAATATGTTAACTCGTTTTGTTGAATTTCCTATAAAATGTGGAGATAGTTACCAGCAAGAAACGGTTAAATTGCACTATCTTTCCGGATTATTACTTATGTATGTAGTAGGTATTTCATGTATCAAATATGATAAATATTCTTTTTTGAATAAAATACTGCACATATCTGCACGTAATTCAATTCATGATGATAAAGTTAATATTACAGAAATCATTCATCCTTGTATCTTTGATAGGGACATTGCAAATAACTGTATTGGACACGAAAATAAATATACGCCTATAAGTACATTAATTCATAATAAAATTAGGAATTTATTTAATTCTATATTAAGAGAAGACTTGGATTTTAATATAACATTTGATATTTTTGAATATTTATATTCACTGAATTACTTGTATTTAAACGGAAAAGAATTTGGGAGAGTATGGGTACCGTGGGGAGAATATAAATGGAGAGCTATACATTACATGAGAATAACAAACGATCCATTTAATGGCTTTTTCGCTGAAGCTGATAAATTGCGAGATAACTGGTTACCCCTAAAAGGGAATATGTTTGATGGGAAATACTCAACTTATGCAGAAACTAAACAAAAGGTTGACGAATTTCTTAAAAATATATATCTACATTGATTTTTAGTGTCATTTTGTAAAAACAACAATAAGAATATGAGTGAAATATCTGAATTAAAGATACTCCGGGAAAGTGAAGACCGAATTGAATTTAAAGAGGCTAAAAAGAATTATCCTTTTGCCGGAGGAAGTCATAGTGACCCAACAGAACGCAGGCGTTGTGTATTAGGCTATGTGGTAGCATTAGCCAATGAAGGTGGTGGACGACTTGTTTTAGGTATGGCTGACAAACTTCCGCATGAAGTTGTTGGAACAGATTTCGCCAATGGAAAAACAGGTGCTTTAGAGGATGAAATTTATAATCGGTTAAGCATTAGAGTAAAAACGGAGGAATTGTTTGAAAATGAGAAGAGAGTACTTATCATAAACATTCCATCCCGTCCAATAGGTAAATTATTAAAGTTTGAAGGCGTTCCTTTAATGAGAACCGGAGAAAGTTTGCGGGAAATGTCAGACCAAGAAATTTTTAAAATATTATCAGAGCAGGAACCCGACTTCTCTGCTAAAATCTGTGATACTTTAAAAATTGAGGATTTGGATAAAGATGCCATAAATCTTTTGAAACAGAAATACGCAGAAAAACAAAATAACAAATCATTCTTTACTTTACCCGATGAACAGATTCTATCAGACCTTGAATTATTGAAAGACGGGAAACTTAATTATGCAGCCTTGATTCTGTTAGGCAAGAAAGAAAGCATAAAAAAGTATCTGCCACAATGTAATATTGTTATTGAATACCGGCTCAATCATTCCATGATTCCTTATACAGCAAGAGTGGAATATCAAGAGCCTTTATTTATCGGAATAGATAAACTCTGGTCATATATAAACCAACCAGCAAGCAATCCATTATTGCATATCAGTGAAGGTCCATACATTTATGATGTACCTTCTTTTAACGAAGAAGTTATCAGAGAGGCTATTTTAAACGCTGTTGCCCATCGCAGCTATCAAATACAAAGTGATATTGTAATAAAACAATATCCTGATGAAATTACAATATCTAATGCAGGAGGTTTTCCTATCGGAGTAGATATAAATAACATTTTAACTGTGAATAGCATCCCAAGAAGCAAAAGATTAACAGAAATCCTTCAAAAGACGGGATTAGTTGAGCGTTCAGGGCAAGGGGTGGATAAGATGTTCTATTATTGTATAATGGAAAGTAAACCACTACCCGATTATTCAAAAACAGACGCTTATCAAGTCAACTTGACTTTTCGGGCTACAATTCAGGACAAGGCTTTTTTATTCTTCATGAAGGAGGTGCAAGAAAATAAGGTAGAAAAACTAAATGTTTTTGATTTACTTACATTAGACAAAATACGTAAAGGTATTAATGAGGATTTAGACCCCAATATCATTGAAAAGTTAAGAAAAGAACAGCTTATTACAGTGAATGAGGGAAATACTTATTCATTAGCGGATAAATACAAGCAATTTCTTCCTCGTAAAGAATCAATTAAAGGTGTTACCTTGCAACAATTGCAGAAAGTTAACGAGTGTTTCAAAACTCACGATAGCATAAGTAAAAGTACACTTATGGAAACTTTTAGTGGAATACTCACAGAGAAACAAGTAAGGAATCTTATAAGCAGAATGGAGCAATCCGGAATCATTAAAAGAATTGGTGTCGGTAAAGCTACTAAATATATCAAAGATTGGGACAAGTTTAAGAAATACGTATAATAGGGCTGCATTTTCCATTTTTGGGCTGCATTTCTTGAATTATGTATTAAAACCACTGTATTTCAAATGATTATGTTTATTGCTTTAGTTGGGCTGTATAATTAAAATAAAAGGCTAAATAAATAGAAAGCTACTATTTCATTTAAGAAGTAGTAGCTTTTTTACTTAGAGTTTAAAGCCTTTGGGCTTGTTGGTATGGGCGGTGTCCGGGTCGTCTTTGTTGCCGGGCTTGGGGATACCGCCGATGACGAGTTTGCCGCCTAACGAGTTCATGGCATCTTTGATGCTGAAACTGACGGGGGGCTGGTTCAGGTGCGGGGGCTTCTTTTCCGGAGGGGAGGAAAGATAGTCGGGCGGCTGGTGGACGTAAGGCTTGTCGCCGGGTAGCGTTGTTGCCGATGATGTTGCCAGTGAGGGGGACTGCGCTTGCTGCATTGCCACGGATGGGGCAATGTTGGGAGCGTTTTCCGTGGATTGGCTTTCGTTCCTGTTTTCTTCTTTGTGCTCTCTGTCTTCTTCGTTCTGTTTGACGGGTTTGAGGGAGAGTTGGATCTTGCGGTCGAGGGCGGCAAGATCGGATTTGAGCTGTTTGAGCTGGTCTTCCTTTTTCCACGTTTCTTTGACGACTTCCTGAAGGATGGGAATGTCCTTTGAAATTTTTTCCGTGTCGTTCTGGTATTTCTCCAGAAGAGGGGAAATGGTTTCGAAGGTGCGGAGGAACATTTGGGCGGCTGTCTTGGGGTCTTTTGCCAGTCTGCCACCATTGAAGTTGTAAAGGATGTTGCCTTCGCCACGGACGAAGAAACGGTTTTCAATGAAGTCGAAACCGTCTTTCATACTGGATTCGGTCTTTACCAAAAGGTCAAAGCCGTAGAGTTTACCGATGGATTGGGATACGCCGTGAGTACGGGCTTTGTCCTCTATCTCTACTAATTTTTTTGCGATGAGTTTAGGGTCGTTGCCTTTTACACCATCCAGTTCGATAAGATTGAGGGGGTTGCCTTGGCCGTCACGCTGCACATGCTGTTCAAAATGCTTCAAGTCCGTACTGATTCTCTCTATCAGGTCACCATTCTTGGTAACAGTTTGCATAATGTTCTCCAATTTGGAGTCAGCGGAGGATTTACCACGGTTAAAGGATTTGCGTTCACTTTCAAGAGAGGCTATCTGTTTTTCTAGCTTGGCTTTGTCCAACAGGTCTGTATTGCCGGAAAGAATGGCGACGTACTCGGAGAAATTCATGCCACCTTGCTCATCCATGCTGCCTTCATCAATGGTACGGGAGCCCATCGAGCCTTTTTTTAGCTGGGTGATGAACAACTGCTTGTTGTGAAGCAGGTTGAATTTATAACTGTCAAGCGATTTTTCTACAGCGTAGTTGATTATATCGACTTTGTTGTCGGCAAAGAGTTTTGCCACTTCGTTGCCTTTTCTTACACCACGACCGTTGCGCTGCTCCAAATCTTTGGGAGTCCAAGGAATGTCGAGCTGGTGGATGGCGACGCATCTGCGCTGGGCGTTGACTCCGGTGCCGAGCATTTCGGTGGAACCGAAGAGGATGCGGATTTTGCCTTCGTTCATGTCCTTAATCATTGCTCCACGAGACTTTTCAGTCTTGGCTTCCTGAATGAAACGTACCTGATCTGCGGGTATGCCATAATCCTCCATCAGTTTCCGCTTGATTTCGCTGTAAGCATTCCATTGACCGGGTTTATATGTACCGAGATCGCTGAAAACGAACTGTGTGCCTTTGTGCTCGTCATACTTCTTGTAGTATTGGCTTATCAGGGCGGTACAATGGCTAGCTTTGTTATCTATGTGGTCATCGTATTTATCCTCGTCGATAAGGCGCATGTCAAGGGACATCTTGCGGGCATAGTTGGTGGCAATAAGCATCTTGGCTTTTTCTTCCCGGCGGCTTAACGGAGGACGTCCGAGGACGGTGGCGTCACCGTTCTTGGCAAATGCTACCAGTTTCTGGATAAACTCCTGCTGTTGGGGTGTTGGCGGAATATTGTGTAATATCTCGTTCTTCTTAGGGCGGTCGATGCCAATATCTTCGGCGGTACGGAAATCAGTAATTTCGTTGTACATGGCTGCAAGCTCCGGGACTTTAATGAAGTAACGGAACCGCTCCTTCTGGATGATTTCGTTGGTGACGGAGAACTCGTAGTCGATGGACTTTTTGGCAAAAACCGCCGCCCATGCGTCGAAGGTGTTGATACCCTGACGTTCCAGTTCTTTAGGGCGAAGGTATTTGAAGAGCAGATATAACTCGGTCAGACTGTTGGAAATGGTTGTGCCGGACAGGAAGGTTGCTCCCAAGTCTTTGCCGGTGCGTTCCTGAATGGTACGCAAGGCAAAGAGCATATTCAAGGCACGCTGACTGCCTTCGCTGTTGCCAAGGCCGGCTACACGGTCGTGACGGGTGGTAAACATCAAGTTCTTAAATTTGTGCGATTCGTCTACCAGCAGATGGTCAATGCCCATGAGCTTGAAGTCTACTACGTCGTCTTTACGGTTCTCGATGTCGAAGGTAAGTTCCTTGATTTTGGCTTCGAGGTTCATCTTGCGCTTCTCTACGCCTTTAAGCATGCCATTGGATACTTCCTCCCCTTGCTGGCTCAATACTTCGAGGTTTTCTTCCACGCTGTCCAATTCCTGCTGCAAGATTTGTTTCTGTATCTCCGGGGATTGGGGGATCATGCCAAACTGTTCATGAGAAAGGATGATGGCGTCCCAATCGTTGTTCTGCATCTCACGCATGATGCGGACACGGTTTTCGGGAGTAAAATCTTCTTTGCCGGGATAGAGGACACGGGCATTGGGATAGGCGGTCTTGAAGGTCTGGGCTATCTCGTGGATATTGGCTTTCAGACCGATAATCATCGGTTTGTTTGCGAGCCCCAGACGCTTCATTTCGTAGGCGGCAGCACACATAATCAGGGTTTTGCCGCCACCGACTTCGTGGTCAATGATGCCACCGCCATTGATTTTTGTCATCCAGATTGCATCTTTCTGACTGCCGTACAGGTCGGGAATACCCAACCCTTTGAGGTCAAGACCGGGGAAAGACTGCATGGAGCCGTCGTACTTGGGCTTGACGGAGTTGTTGAACTTACGGTTGTACATATCCGTAAGCCGTTGTTTGAACTCCGGTGACTGCTCTTTCAACCACTCGCTGAATCCGTTGCGGATTTCATCTATCTTGCTGTTGGCAAGCTGGATGGCTTCGGTGTCACGGACTTTGACAACCTCGTCACCTTGCAATACTTTTTTGGTGATATCGGGCGAGGTGTTTTGAATGGCGTGTTTCATCAGATTAAGACCATCGTACCGGCGGCTTTCACCCTTAACGCAATATTGCTCGCGAATACGCACGTTGCCACGGGCAGATGCGCTGACGCTGAACTCGTCACGGCTGGCGGCATAGTTAATCTTTACGTCGGTATCGAAAAGATGCGAAGCGTATTTCTCGTAGATGCCGACGGGTATCCAGCGTTCGCCAAAATTGAAATCAAGTTCTTCAAACGGGATGGGCGTAGGAAAAGCGGCACGTAAAGCGTCGAGTGATTCCCTGACACGCCCATTGTCGGGATGCTTCATAACGTACTCTTCTATCATTTCCGCTTTTGAAATGACATTGCCGGCAATGAACTTGTCCGCTATTTCATAGCTCCTGATTAACGGATTGAAGAATACACGTCCTTTGAGGTCGTCCAATAAGGCATCTTCAGTCTTGTCGATAAGACCTTTCATGTATTCGAGATTGACTGTACCGTATTTGTTGAGAGAAGCGGCTAGGGCTTCTTCCGCTGTATCGACGTGTTTCAACTCATTTTTATTGAAGGATACGGGGTGATCAAAAATGTCGGCTTTGATTGCCTGGCCGTTTTTGTAGCGTTCCAATGACAGGATAGTACGATTGTCGTTATCCATTCGGATAAGGTCAATATTCTTCGGGCTGTTCAGGTTACCGAACTGACGGACGAAATTATCGTACAACGTGTTGAGTTTGTCACGTTGTACCGTATTTTCTTTCAGTTCCGCTGCCTCACTGTTATACAGGTCATGATAGGTATCACGGATGTCTGTATAGAGCGATAGTTTACGGAATTGTCGGTCAGGCAGTTCTAACGGATGGAACATGGGAGCTGATTCAACATTGCTCATGTAACCTATCTGATTGTTGTCCATTGTCAATGAGCCATCCTTATAGTACGATGGAATTTCTCTTGAATATGGACGGGGCTGCATCTGCTGTTTGCGTTCTTCGTCTGCAGCGATTCTTGCCGCTTCGTCTTCAATGGTTACAGTTGGCGGTTGTTGCCCGTCCTGATGGTTGTCGAAAATAGAGTTTACAGCAGGGGACTGTCTACCGGAATGGGCTTTTGTCCGAGATACAGCTTTACCATTGCCACTGGAAGTTTCCGGAATTGCAGTGGGATTCCTTACAGATTTTTTTTTAGACTGTTTGCCGGTTGGTTGTGCGGCGGTAACCGGTTCGCCGAAAAGGTTGCCTTGTACGGGTTGTTTACGGGTGGATGATGCAGACCGACTTTTGCCACGTTTCGGGGTTATCTGGGTACGTTCTTCCGCCGTAAATTCAAAGAGGTCGTACAAACTCAATACCGGAGAAGAGAAAAGTGAAAGTTCAATTTCTTCTTTCGGTTCGGACGGAGTTGCTTTTGCGATAGTCGATACCGGTTCCACTGCATCAGCAATTGGTTGTTCCGGGATATCAACAACAGTAGGTTCAGGTGAAACGGTCGTTGATTCAATGGTGACCGGCTCCGGCTTTTTAGCTTGTACCGGCACTTGCTCCGGTTCAGGAATTATGTTTTGCTCCGATACTTCATTTAACTGTATCGGTTGGATATGTTCCATATTATTTTTTTTCTGTTGCTCTTTCACCGGAAGGAATTGTTGATAAAGGGGTACGTCTAACCTGGAATAAAAATCATTCTTAATGATGCTCCGAAGTTGGGAAGCAATAGCGGGCAAACCACCTTCGTGAAGGTAAACCATAGCCGGATGGCCGTAAGGGTCAGTACCAACAGTTGCTTTTGTGTAAATGATAGGGATATTCCGGAAGATGTAATCATTTACACTGAAACCATCCGCTCGTTTAGTGGAAATGATGAAGTCATGTTCATCCTGAGTAAGCTGTTCTGTCCTGTTTGCTCTCTTTTGAAGGATAATCAGGTCACTGCCAACTTCTGTTCCTGCACCATCCGTAAAGAGGTTGTTAGGCAGACGGATGGCTGATACCAATCGGGACTGTTGCATAAGCTGGTGACGAATCTCTTGATTCGCCTGAGAGTCGAGAACGCCCTGAGAGGTAATATATGCCATTATGCCGCCGGCACGGAGGTTATCCAGTCCTTTCAGAAAAAAATAGTTGTGCAGGCTCTTGGCTGCTTGCTGGCGGACAAGGCTCTTGCTCTTGGTAAATGAGGGATCAAATACAGCCATGTCACCAAAGGGTATGTTGGATGCGGCAAGGTCGAAATGATTCAAGTAATGAAGCCCGCTATTCTCGTAACCGGTAATCTCCACTTTGGCTTCCGGGTGGAGGTGCGAAAGGATTTTACCAGTCAGGAGGTCTTTTTCATAACAGACTACATCAGGGTGAGGTAACTTCTGCCCGGAAAACTGTTGTTGGAAAGCATCGACAAATACTCCGGTTCCACTTGACGGATCAAGGAAACGGGACGGGACAATTCCGTGGGTGTCCAATTCGGAAGCAAGGGCAGAAACAATATCCTGCGGCGTGTAGAACGCCGTCAGGACAGAGTTTTTCAAACTGGAAAAATAGCGTTTATATTCCGCTTCATCTTTTGAATGGTTGCGGATAACACTGTGAAGCTGTGAAACAAGCGGGAACAATTCACGGTCACTCTTCGTCCAACGAGCTAAATCGGCAAGACCGGAAGCGGGATTGAGTACCGCCTTGATTCCACCGAAACCGGAATATGCACGCAAGACGGCTTGTTCTTCGGGAGTAGCCGTGCGCCCCTCCCGCTCCAATGTAAATGCCAGTTTGATTGCTTCGATATTGTCTTTCAGATGCGCTTTCTTATTGTACGCCATTGTCGTCCAACCAGATTAAGATCGTACCCGTAATCTCCGTATAGAGATTATCGAAAACAGGATCGAAAAGGAAATCATCAGAAAGCGGATATTTGGCGAATACTTCTTCACAAACCGGAAGGAGTTGCAAGGCAAAAGATTGCGCACTGCCTTGCGGTACTACATCACTGAACTCGTTCCAGAGGATAGTCACAATGACATCGTATTTAGAGAAATGGAGTCCGGCAAACAATACCTGATTAGCGATTTCAGCGGCAGTATCGTGGGTAGAGCCGGTGAGGATAGCTTCGCTATATGCTTCGGCTGCACTGTCGCCACGGGCAGCAATAAAATCGGTATCGTTTACTAATTCAGGATGAGATTCTCTCAGGAAAGAGAGTAATGACAAACGGTAGTAAGATAGTTCCTGCGGCTGTTGCTTGTTGTTTTTCTTATTCTTGCTCATAACTTGGATTTTTTAGTGGTCGGGCGGAATCGCCCATAAATTAATAGATGTGGAAAAGACTATATGTAAAGCACTCAGGGTATCCCTCCCTGAGTGCCACCACTAAAAAATCCATAACAAACAACTACTAAACAGTCATTTATGAGTCATGAACTTCATAGTGGCAAATATAGTTCTTTTCCGGTTATTGTGTCACAGTAACACGATTACTTTTTCTTCTTTGTCTTACTTTGCGCTCCCTTGTCGGGAAAAGAGAAAGTAACATTGAACTGTGCATCGAAAGCAAGAGCGGCATCGAATGTTTTGCCGCTCTTGCCCTGCAAGCCTTTGATAACGGAAGTTTTACCTTTAGTGACAAGTTCAGTGATTTGTTTGTCGGTTAATTGTTTGTTGCAAATATTGCGGAAAATTTTCAGGCTGCAATCCACATCGCTACACTTGGCTATCTTATTAAAAAAGAGCACATGCCCTTGTTTGCATTTCGGGCAAACGGGGCCGTCGGTTGCTGATGCAATAGAAATGGTGGTATTCAACAGTTCCGTAGTTATCTGTGCAGCGTAGACTTCTATTCCACGATGGAAAGTGTCTGCATCGGTTTCTCCGGTTTCTATTTTGGCAAGGGCACTCTCCCAACTGCCCGTCATGGATATGTCGGCAATCTTCTTGTCTTTAACGATGGTATGAACGGCAAGCCCTTTTTCGGTAGGAACAAGGGATTTTTTCTCACGGCGGATATAATCCCTACTGAACAGCGTCTCGATAATGGCGGCACGGGTGGCGGGTGTGCCAATACCAACTTCTTTCATCGCTTGGCGCTCTTCTTCGTTCTCCAACTCTTTTGCCGCAGTTTCCATTGCTGCAAGCAGGGTGCTTTCAGTATGTAACGGACGGGGTTTGGTCTGTTTTTCCAACACATCACTATTATTAATCGGTAAAATATCGCCTTGTTGCAGTTCTGGCAGGGTGGTATTTTCCTGTTCGTCTTCGTCGGAGAGATTGAGCACGGAACGCCAGCCGGGAACTTTGATGATACTGCCACGCACAGAGAAGTCAACACCGGCAACCTGCAAGGTGACAGCGGTCTTTTCCATTACGCATTTGCCGGAAAAGGATTCGAGCATACGTGCGGCAACCATCTCATAGATGGTGCGCTCATCCGGAGAGAGGTCACCGGGGAGATTCTCGGTAATGAGCAGCGCATGGTGATCGGTGACTTTGGCTGCATTGACGCTACGGTTGTTCAAAGACTGACCATCCAAGGCGGTGGCATAGGCTGCAAAACAAGGGTATGACGCAAGCAAGCGGATACGCTCCGGAATAATTTCAAATACATCATCGGATATATAGCGGCTGCCTGTACGGGGATACGACATTACCTTTTTTTCATAAAGACTTTGTGCTATGGAAAGGGTCTTGTCGGCTGAAAAACTATGGCGGACGTTCGCTTCTTTCTGAAGAGTAGTCAGGTCATATAGCAAGGGAGGCTCCTGTGATACTTCTTTTCTGTCAGCAGCAGTGACCTGTAATGTACCAGAGGACTGGATCTGCCGCAAATTACTTTCGGCTTCGTCCTTCTTTTCGTATTTACCGGTGGAAAGGGCGACAAAGGATATGTTATCTTTGCCGGACTTCACCTGTAGCTGCCAGTATTTCTGCGGTGTAAAATTCTTGTTCTCCATGTAACGGTTGCATATCATCATCAAGGTAGGTGTCTGTACCCTGCCTAAAGAGAATACGCCACGTCCGGCAGAAAGGCATAATGCTTGAGAGGCGTTGATACCCACCAGCCAGTCAGCTTCGCTACGGGCTTTGGCGGAACGGTAAAGGTTGTCGTACTCTTTGCCGTTCTTGAGCCCCTCCATACCCTGACGGATAGCTTTGTCGGTAAGGCTGCTTATCCAAAGACGGGAGAAGGGCTTGTTACAACCCAGGTAATGATAGATGTAACGGAAGATAAGTTCGCCTTCGCGACCGGCATCAGTGGCACAAATTATGGACTCGGATTTATCAAACAACCCTTTGATAACTGCAAGTTGTTTGACTGCTCCGGGATCGTCCTTGTATTGCTTGCCATCCTTTATCTGGCGGGGAACAAGCTGAAAACGCTCCGGAAAGATAGGAAGATTCTCTCGGCGGAAACCTTCAAAGCCATAGACTTCGGGCATGGCAAGCCCCACCAAATGACCGAAGCCCCATGTAACGGTATAGCCGTTACCTTCCATATATCCGTCTTTGCGGTCTTTGGCTCCCACTATCAGGGCAATATCCCGTGCCACACTCGGTTTCTCTGCAATAATTACTTTCATGACATTTCTTTTTTATGTTAATACTTTAATTTATATATCTTACATTTTTATGCTTTTGACTTTTTTCTTTACCTCTTTCTTCGCTGTCGCAGTCTGCTCCGGCTGTCCCTGTGCAGATTTCAGAGGTTTCTGTACATATTTGGCGGCTTCGCTGGTTGCACCATTGTTCACTGCTACCTGCGTTTTATGCACGGTAGCGGGAGTAATTTCTCTTGCCTGGCTCTTAGCTTTGTCAGGATTGTAATGGAAGAAATCAGGTCTGCCACGGTCAAGATTCATACGGACATAGGCATTGAAGGATTTTCCTTGCCTGTCAGTCATACCGGTAACATAAATGGTTTCCATTTTTCCGAACTTTTCTTGCTGTTCAGGGGTGAGTTCTTTGCCCAGCAGTTTTTGGGGAATGAAAAATGATTTGGTCGCAGTCTGTGCCCGGCTTTCACTTTGGCTCTGTGTATTCCCCTGTTCGTTCTCCTGCTTCTTGTAACGGTTCCTATCCAGTCCATCGAAATTGTATTCAAACTGTTCCCTGGCTACGTTATATTGCATATAGGCATCAAACTTGGAGTTCCATTGAGAGTTCATGCCCTCCACCAACACTTTTCTGCCTTCGGATAGTTGTTGGTGCTGTCCGGGGGTCAGGGTGACACCTTTTATTACATTTGGAATAAGGATATCATCTGTTGGAATAGCTATGAGATTGTTGGTTACTTTGTCAAGTGAAATAAGACAAGGTTTCGGTTCGCTACCATTCAAAGGAAGATTGACAGGCTGACCGGCATTGCCGGTAGCGAGAATGCTATCTTTCACTTCTTTATCCAGCAGTACCCCATAAAAGGGTAAATCAAGGGCAGGTTTCTGGCGGTAACAATCAATTTTCAAGTCCATTTTACCATCCTTGCCTTCCTGAAAGTGAATACGTCCCTGTGTGGTGATAGGGATACCTTCCACTTCGATGGAGATGGTGACAAGACCGGACTTCTGACCGGCTAATACAGCCGTCAAATCACCGGACTGTTCCAATGATTCACGTGTGATCCCCATGCGGGCAAGTTGTTCCCAATCTACACGATTCTCTATACCGCAAGGCTGACGTAGTTGCTGTTCACTGTCAGACTGTTCTGTTGTTGCAGATTGTGCGGAAGTTGCGCCTTCACCGGGTACTTGCCGCTCTGTTTCGGATTGGGTTTCTTTCTGCTCCGTCTGTTGTTCCTGTCGTGCGTAATCTTCGGGATTCACCTCATACTGTGAAATGAAATCCTTGTTCTCATCCGGTGCTTTGAGCATATCAGTGAATACGTCCAATGTTTCCAATAATGAAGCGGGGATCTGGTAGAAGCGGAAATCTGTCGGCTGCTTATATTGTCGACGTAAATTTTGAAAAAAATTCTCCAATATGGAATTGTTTTTTTCTACTTTCAGAAAATCTTCCAGATTCTCTAACGATGGCAGGAGCATACGCAATATCCCATCTTGTGCGGATGATTTATCCACCGCCTTCAGCTTGCCGCCATCGTCCTTGTCGGCAACAAGCAATACTTTTTCGTCTTTCTGTTCTTTATCCATAAACTATATTTTAATTGCACCAATGTCGGTGCCAGACGAAGGTAGAACTTAGGAATCAAAGTATTGCGCTTATTAAAAGACGTGGCATCATGTGGCACTAAAGTGGCATCGAAAGGCATCAATATGTAAATACTTACCAGAACTGTTATAATAATCATAATAGACTTTCTTCTTTATCAGGCTGTCCGATGAGCATAATTCAATATCCTAATATAGGAGATTGATGTATATTATAGTATCAAATCTTTCATTAATAAAGAAATATACCTATATTTGTACAAACATCAGGTGTATAATTTATTTAGTTATTATACTAGTTATATTAATTGATTTTGTTATTTGAGTAAATTAAATATTATTTTATGAAGACGGAAGATACTAAAACAACTAAAGATTTTATCATTGATGCATCTTTTAAGTTATTTCTTGAGAAAAGTTACGAGCAGGTTACAGTTAAGGATATTGAAAAAGCAACTGGACTAACCCGTGGCTCTATATTTTATCATGTGATGAATAAGGAGGATCTGTTTATCAAAGTCATAGATAAGTATATTGTTGACACGCAAAGCATTAAGAGGAAAATGCAGATTCAAAAGGAAACGACACTGCAAGGATTCCTTCAAAAATACATTAAGGGTGTCAAAAATACAATGGATTTCATGTATTCCCTGTCAGTTACAAATATATATAAATCCTACTTTTTTCTCATTATGCAGGCAACTATTCATTATCCACATTTCGATGAAAAAGCCAAAGAACTGGTCGATACGGAAAATAAAGCATGGGAAAAAATTATCAAGCAAGCAATTCAGAATGGAGAAATAGAAAAAGATATCGATGTCGAAGACACTATTATTCGATTTAGATGTGGTTTTCTTGGGTTGGCATTTATGAAATCTCTAACAGAAGGAATGGATATAAATGAATTAATGAAATATTATACAACTACTTATATGAGTCTAAAGAAGAAAATCTAATGTAGGTTTCACACAATCAAAAATACTAGTAATCATGGAACAAAAAGTTTTTATAACAAAAGTATCTGCTTTTCTTCCCAATAAACCGATTCTGAATGAAGACATGGAATCGTATCTGGGGAAAATTGGTGGTACCCCTTCGCGGGTCAAAAGCATCGTACTACGACAAAATGGTATCAAAAAGCGCTATTATGCTCTGGATACCGAGCAGAATATCACGTACAGTAATGCAGAGATGGCGGGTAAGGCTATCTGCCAGCTTTTAGACAAAAATGTAGAAGAACGCTTGGGCGTTCTAGCTTGTGCATCCAGTACACCTGACCAAATGCTGCCATCGCATGCTGCTATGACACATGGTGTATTGGGAAACAAGCCACTGGAAATTTATTCTCAACAGGGCGTTTGTCTGACTGCATTTCAAGCATTGAAAGCAGCTTATATGTCCGTAAAGTGTGAAGAAACCGAGGCGGCTATTTGCAGTGCTTCGGAGTTGGTTTCGCCCACTTTTTTCGCCCGAAACTATGACCCGGAATATGAAAAATGCCATGATGCGGGGACAGACCCATACATGGCTTTTGAGAAGGACTTCATGCGGTATATGTTATCAGACGGTGCCGGTGCCGTCCTGCTGGAAAAAAGGCCGGCATCATCCGGACTGTCGCTTGAACTTAACTGGATCAATATGGTTTCATATGCCAATGAGTTGCCGGTATGTATGTTCATGGCATCGGAACTTCAACCGGACGGAAGATTGAAAAGCTGGAAAGAGTTTACTCCCCAGGAAATTGCCGACAAAGCGGTTCTCGTGGGAAAACAGGATATACGGGTATTGAAAAAATACATTATCAAGTATTGGGTGGATCATCTGGAAACCTGCTTTGCCAAAAATAACCTGAACCCTTCAGATGTTACATACGTAATTCCTCATGTATCATCCATGTTCTTCTATGGCAAACTGGCAGAAGAGATAACCAACAGAAACATAGATTTACCCACTGAGAAATGGTTCACCAATTTGCCGGATGTAGGTAATATCGGTTCTGCTTCTATTTATGTTGCACTGGAAGAATTGTTTCATTCTGACAAACTGAAAATCGGAGATAAAATACTGTTGCTTGTACCGGAAAGCGGACGTTTCTCTTACGGAACCGCCCTGTTAACCGTATGCTAAAATAAATGATACATAACCGAACCGACAAAAAACAGCAGATAATTATTCTGCAGTTTTTTGTTAGGATTCACGATAAAAAGCCAGTTCCGAAATGCCGGACAACTCATTTAACGTATCATAGACTGACTTATATAGTGATGTCCGGTTAAGTTGTTCCACCAGAGAAGAATTTGCATTTTTAAAAATGTCCCATTCACAGGCGAACCGCTTGAATACGATTTTATAATGATGCCACACCGCAGGAGGACACCAATTTTGAAGGAATACAATGCCATCGGGGTCGGGATTATCACTGGTTATCAATTTTACAATCGCTTCCCTTCTTTTTTCAATCCGGCAAGTCAAGTCAACCGAATCGGAACCTTCCCTGTATTTTTGATAAAGAGCCAATGAATGTGCATGGGTCTGTTCATAAGTAAAATCCTGTTTATAGAATTTCAGTAAAAGAACGAAGATTTCGGCATACCGTTCAAACAGTTCAAGCCCTATTTCTTCTTTTGATTCATACGGGCGAATGGCGGGTACAAGGTTTCCCTGTAATGCATCCGTATAATATTTCAAATAATCAACTGATTCCATACAATGTTCCATAATTACATCCTCCCTTTATTTACTGTAACATCAAGCTATGTATCATCACAACCGGACGATCATTCATGTAACCGCAGTACAAACCGATACTCATTTCTTCCGCTTCCTCCTCTTCTGTGAACAGCGTCAGGTAAACAGACGAAACATTCCGGGAGAATGTTTTCAATATCTTCGCACCGGCGAAAGCCTTTTCGGATACCGGCAGTACTTTGTAATCCCCCCGGAATGCTTCCACTTCTTTTCTTAGAGTGTCCAAAGTAAGTCTGCCATCCTTCATAAGAAATCCTTGTACTTCATCATATCTACCTTCGGATATGTACAATACGATTTCAGAAATTAAAGGTTTAAAATCGTTCAACTCCATAATATCCATTATTATTTAAGGCTTTAACGCCCGATTCAATTAATATGCCGCAAAATTAGGAATGAAGTTTGGTTTTCTCTTTTCGTTTTTCGACCATTTTTTTTCGATTTACGCTCACCCAGAGTATATATCCTGTAAAACGGTTATATTTCAAGCTGGAAATTGGAGTAAAATCTTTCAAAACAAGAATAAATGCCATATCTTTGTCATTTACCGGAAGCATTGTATAATGCTTTCGTTTATACATTCGTATTGCTCGTGATGCGAAAGATATCCAGACCTGCTGCTTCAAATGCTTCTGCATGGCTACTTAATATATCATTATAGACATGTTCACGATTATACGCTACCCGTTTGGTTGTTTCATTCTCATAACCAGCTACCTCCTACAGCTTTATTTCCTTCTAAAGATAAGCATCTATACCAAGATGAGATGTCTTAGATGGCTCATTAGAGATAATACATATCTGTCCAGAACTCACGACATCCAGTTTAATCTTTACTTCCGTATCTGCGGCAAAAAGCATATCAATCAGTTCAAGTAATATGTATCTGCTTTTTCCATTGTCAAGAAACTCCGGTATACGATCACGAGGAATATCATGGACAGTAACACATGCATCGTATCTGCCGCTCCTGAACTCTGAGCCAATAACAAGTGTCTCTCCCAAACGTGCCTGTCCGAATGCCGGAAAACTATCACACTTTTTACGACTCAATACATGAGACAGGGTGACAGGTAATCCAAGTATCAAAGAGAGCACTTTGGTAATTTTGCGCTGGTTCCCACGTATCTTGTGGATAATGGGAACGATTCTCATAAACAAGGTGGCTTGTTCCAACGAAAGTTTTCGGATGACCGGCCAGTAAGCAGTGAACACATTCGTAAAATCCGGATACACATTTTTTCTATCGACCCGGCGTTCAAGCAATTGCATCTGTACAAGCGTCCGGTCTATTTCATCCTCAAATACGGAAAAGAATTTCCGTATTTCCATCTCTTCTTTCCGATACTGCCTGACCTGATTGACAACCTTCTTTATATCCGTAGACTCCAACAAATCAATACCCAAGAAAAATACTCCCTCCGGCAATACATCATAAAGTCCTTCCCGGTTGACATAGATACGCAAACAATCGTTTATCTCGTCATCAGGGCTATATTCCATTCTGACACTCTCTATATCTTTCCCGACTTTCATACGGGAACCACCCAAACGGGTTATCTGTATGTTGTCAGGACTGACACCTTCCTCAATTAATGTAGCTGCAATTATTTCCGCCAGATAATCCGTATCCAACGAATTGATTGACGCAAGAGAACTTTCAATATGTGACAAACCGATCTTTCCCATTACTAAACAATTTGAGCGAATATACGATAGTTGAAATGATCCGGTGAACGGGTGACGAGCTTAGTTTTCAGTTCGTCGATAAGCAACGGCATTTCCCTTTCCGAATCAGTGCGTACAGACAAGTGAACATCAATTGATGAAATCAACCCTTCACCCGGTTTTTCACTGACCATCACTCCCGGCTTGATGTCAACAGACATCGCCAGACCGGAGAGCTCCTTGCAACAGAAGTTTATGATATCCGCTTTTGTATAGATCCGGTCACGAGTGGTAAGAATATATTTGTATATATCAAACCGGTTGGCAGATGCCGGAATGCTTTTCCCACCTCTTGTAGTAGTCAGGAAATAAACCTGCCGTTTATCAATACTGGAACTATTTTGAGGTAACAATCCCATACCTACGGGCAAACCGTTGGCACGTTCACAGATTGTCGTATAGTAGGATATATATAACTTATCCGCATTTTCCGGTAAATCAGCAAGCAGGTATGACAATGAACCGACAGCAGACTGGATATTATTAATTATTCGCTCCATGCTGTTCAACAGTCTGTCCATTTCCTGTATTTCATCTGAAAAAGTATCTTTCTGCAATGATGCGATGACAGCTCCCCGACCTTGTAAAAGGTCAAGCACCCGGTAAAGATACTCTTTGATGTCACGTGAGTTCATGCGTTCGCAACCACCATAGCGAACTGCATAGGTTGCGCCTTTTTTCTCTGAACCTCCATTGAACGGAATTTCAGTATATAACCGGTTCTGTGCATCCATTACAGAATCCACAGAGAAAAAATACTCCTGTTCGCTTGTTGTCAATGGTACGACAGCAGTCAGGTCATTGACACTTGCAATCTTCTCATTCAGCCGTTTGTTTTGTACAACAACGGCATTGATACTGACTTTCAGTTCTTCCAAACAGTCCGGGGTAAAGTTAGAGGGAAAGTCAACCCGGAACCAGTAAAGAGGATTCAGTTCACCGGAAGACAACATATCCTCCATATAAAAATCTTTTAAATCTTCAGGGAAAAGCGTTGCTTTTTCCTGAGAAAGAGTGATTGGAGTAGTGATACGGATAAACTGGTTATTGTATATGGAAAGAATGTCCCTGTTAATCTCTTTTTCTATATCACAGATAGAAAACAGACTTTCCGGCTCATCAGTTTCTTCTTCCGGAGGAAACCCTTGCATAGCAGCAAGCGGTTGTCCGTTTAGGCTCCATTTGGCATACGCCAACATGGAATAAAGGGACTGTTTTTTCTCACGGTAAGGAAGCTCGAAATAGAACGACAAATCATCCAGTTTATGTATTTCCGAAGCAAGTTGTAGCCCGATCCAAGCAGTACGGGTAAATTTACCCCTCATCTCATACGGTGCATGATATATCAATTCTTTGGTCATGGTACTATCCATATTGAAAATGTCACCGTTGCATATCATTCGACAGACATCTCCGGCATATATTTCCGTTCTGCGCAAAGGATAGAAGCTATATTCCTCTACTATCTGTCCTTTGTTTCTGGGAATATCTGCAAAGAAACCGGAACCGGTATCTACTGTATATTTCAGTATGTCCCGTGGAAAGGCATGGATGACACTGTGCGCCGGACGAACGCTAACCAAAATGTCAGGAGTCAGCATATTGGCTATTTTGTCCAATATACGATGCTGACTTGTTTCTATATCGTGAGATAAGCCAAAGATTTCACTGGAAAGTGATTCGAGCAGCACCTTGACTAAAGGATCAAGGTTCTCTATTTTCTTCACTCCCCAATAGTTCATCGCATGGCGGTACATGCGGTTTTTGATGACTTCTTTACTATAATTTTGAGTACTCATAATTTATGTAATATTTTCCAGAATAGTTCAAACCTACTATTTTACTTAATCTCAACAGGTAATAATACATCGATTTTTAGGTATCACCGAATAGGGAAAACGAATATCTATACTGTTCCACAATCTGAAACGCTCCGTTCTGATAAGACACTTCTGAAGGTCGTAGTATTTCCAGTGACAGACTTTGAAGTATTCTTCAATCGGCCTTTCGATTTTATTTTTGTGATAAAATTAGCCCCCTAAAATGTTCCCATATCCATTATACTTTCACACATTTTCATTCAATGCTTCCGGAGAGCCCATCAGATTGAGGTCGTTCTGGTGAGCAATGGCAGCCTGTTTCATTTGTGCTAGTGCTGGAATGGGAATTTGTCCAGTCGTTAGAAAGGTGATGCAGTTTGGGCATCCCAGAGCGCATGTTCCCTGGCTCGAATCAGTCAAGGGATTAGATATTCCGTTAATGCTTGCTCCTTCATAAAAAAACATCCATTTGGTTACGGCCGGAGTACAAGGCTTCGGAAATAAAGGGTTAATATTACATGCCCCACATCCTGGTGGATAAAATACATTACCAAGGGTCATTGTTGTGGCAGTCAGCTTGCCGTTCATGTAAACACCTTTGTTGTCGTCAACTTTCAGAATGCTTGGCGCAACTCCAAATTTACACATACACATTGCTCCTTGTACTATATATTCCTTTCCCATGACTTTGTTATTTGTTGGTTATCAAATTTATGTTTATTTTTTTGTGGTAAAATCCTTCACCATGAACTTCAACCCGATATAGAAATCGGACATATTCAGGTTGCCCTTTTTCTGTATATATAATATCCAGTTCACCATATCCTGAGCATATCTTTTCGTCAATTTTTCCTATTTTCGACTTGTATTGATATCCAGTTTCATTCGATGAGGTTAGATTGAACTCAACGCTAATATGACTATTTGCAAAGGGAAATGCAGATAATTCTATATGCTGCTTTATTTTTCCCTGCTCCATTAAAAATAGCTGTATGAAGTTATTTTGGCCTAATATTTCCAAGAAAGAAACTTCAGAACAAATATTCTTAGAGGTCATATTTATGTAGCGAACGACCCAATAAGCATTTTTATGAGTGGCGAGTATGCTCTTACACTCCTTGCTCCATCTATTTTGTATTTCTGCAAAGTTCTTTACCTGTTTTATTTTTCCTGTTTTAAGAACATCAAGTTCTATCGGATATAGTGATTGTCCCAGTCTATACATAATTAGGTCAAAATCTTCTGGTTCATGACCATCTACAAAAACATCCGCGCTTCCTTTTAGAATGAAATTCAAGCTTTCACCACGATTAGGCAAAACATCCACCATCTCTATTTTTGAAAATACAGAACGCTCTCCTGAAGGTTTAATAACTTCAGAAAAGAAACTATATTTTGCTTTTATCTGTTTGAATTTATACATACTTATCCAGGTATTATTATTCTCTGGTTGTTATCAGTGGCAGCATGCACTCCAAATGTATAGTTAGGCAAACCATTGTTAAAAGCAGATAAATGAATGTATTTTACCCTCGCATTCAGTATTAAGTTCTCATCGTTTTCATTTCGATTATCCGGTTGAATGCTATTATTGCTTATATTATACAATCCCTTTCCTGCATCAGCAAGCTCATCAATGCGATTTTTGAGGTCGCTAAGTTCAGGAACCACCTCATTCCAACCGTCAGCAACATTATTTTTGAATTGAATAGAAACTTTACAACCGTATTTATACATTATATGCAGAGGTATTTTTGCATAATCATTAAAAACAACTCTATGCTCGCTGCGAAGTAACCATTCTGCATCCGTGCGTGAACGTTGCCCTCTAATACCTAAATTCTTATTAATTTGTTCTGCTTTAAGTACACATTTAGTTATTGTTTCTTGAGGAATCCATCGTTGCTGCACTATTTCATCAAAGTTTAAATAACCTCGCCAAGACCTATCTCTCATTATAACATTCATGCATAAATTCTCTCGCACCTCAGTAGCATATCCTCCTCCAATATCAGAGTGTGCTCCCGGTAATACAATTTCTACTCCTATACTGCCAGCGGAATCTATCGTTGTTAATGAGAAATTTTTTCTATATTCATCAGCAGCCGTAATATGAAGTACACTCTGTACAGAAGGAGCCTGGGAGGGTATTGTCAACGCCAACTCACCGACATCATTGTTAAAATTAGGTTTCCCTTTCATTAATCCCGGATGAAATGATGATACAGTGTCAAACAATCCCATAAACCGGACTTTTATCTCCACATCTTTTAATTCCGGAATGACATCCAAATAATTTGGTTTCAAATACACTTCCCTTCCTTCGTCTACTGTTCCAACAATATTTATGAGGCGGCTTACAAAACTTCGAGCTGCTGCCGCACCACGACTGAAGCCAAAAACGTCGAAGGTAATAGATTTCACAATGACTCTTTCGGAGGCTCTATTATTAATTATATTGTTAAGTTTAAGCCGAATTAATTTACAAGCACGCTCAATCTTCGCATTAATACCATTGGATGAGTAACCTAATCCAGTACCTTTATATTGGTCATCACCTTTGCCAGAAGACTCCAACTTATCATCATCAATATCTTCATTTGCATCTTTCCATTTAGTTGTTAAATCCTTGTATTCTTCTTTTGGAACTGGAGTTTTAGTACCAATGCCTTCCAGATATATTTTATCTATTATCGCTGGCTTTCCATTTTTCTTAACAATGTAAACGTTCCATAGTTCAGCAACATTAGTCAAGGAACCAGTATAACTATCATCATTGTTTTTACCACTACCACTGTTATATTTGTTATTTGCTGTACCGTCAAAGAATACACCAATAAATACATCAATTTTATCTCTGGGTGATGATTTATCTTGGGGCTGTCCGATACAACATTTTCTATCTGTATAACCGCTCATAACCTATTCTCCTATATATTGTTTGACCTCTTCACCTCGATAATTCCAGTAAAACAAATGATTGTCATCATCTTTGTTCTCTGGTGTTACCTTAAAGACATGAATTTGTGTTTTCTCAAATTTACATTCTCGTTCACCGACTCTGAGGCTGATATCAAACCAGTTATTGTATTTGCTGACATTAATCAAGAATTCTCCCCGAATATTAGGATTGGAGGGGTTAGTAAATACTTCAGGAAATTTGTGTATAACTTCATTTTCGTTAAAAAATAGATGCCCCGTATATACTGAATCGGCAACACTCCACGCCATTATCAAATACTTAAGCCGCGCCATAGGATGATACTTTACATCATCAAGGCTTCCAAGCATCTCACCATTGGAACAAAAATACCCGTAATTCGGATCAAATACAGTCTGCTCATTCTCAAATTCAATCTTAATATCATACGGAAATCTCTCAGCGTAAGTATCCCATAACCCTTTAGGAATACCATTCTTCGATAGATTTTCAACTGCTTCGGGGTAATCCGATAAGCGACCTTTACAGAAATCCTCTATCGTTTTATAACGGGTTTTAACATAATCACTTAATTCCACTTCAACTTCTTCTGCCTGTAGAGTATAATCCAAACGAACATAACGATGAGGGCCATCAAGGTATAGCCATATTTTCCCTTCCGGTAAAAGTGTTATGACAAGGTTATTATATCTGAAACGTTGATTTTGTTTGACGCCATAGTAACCCTCCCGAAACAACTCCAATATTCGGTATTGCAATTCCTCTGAAAACTTGATATCTGCTTTATAGAATTTCTTCTCGGTATATGCTATCCACAAAATATCAATACTATTGGGAATTGGAAATCCGCGTTCTATGTCGAATGCATTCAAATCGACTCCACCTGCTCCGCTTTCCCCAATACCTAATATTGGAAACGAATCAAAGACCGGAAAACTTTTACCTTCGTCCCCGAAACCAACCTTGCAACGAAGAAGTTCTACCGGATAATTATATGGAGTACTAACAGACGGACTCCAAGAATAAATTGTTCTCATATCTTTTTTAGCTTTTCCTTTACACGATTGGAAATTAAATCCCAGTAGTGCCAATAGTGTATATATCATAATCGTTCTCATATTTACCCCTTGGCTATATCAACTTTCACTTTACTCTTGATATACATATTTTTTTCTGAGGCTATAATCATTTTCCCGCTTGCCTCAATATCTGCATCAGCATCCGTGTGAATATTGATATTTTTTACCACATTCAGATTATGTTTACCGCTAATGTTACATACAGATGTACCACCAATAATGGTAGTAGAATCTTTCTCCATAGTTGCAATTGAGTTTCCTTTGACTATAAAATTAGATTCGCCTCCTACTAACATATTAAAATCTTTACCAACAGTAACAGTCATATTTTCTGATGCATCAATATTGACATTCTTTGTAGTCACATTCACCTCTTCTTCCGAGGTAATAGCTATGACTCCATTTTTCTCATCAATAAATATCTGGTTGGCCTTCGATGTGCATAACAATATTGTATGTGCATTATCGTCAAAGGTTAGAGTAGAACCACTACGAGTGGTGATACTTTTGATATGATTGTCAACCTGGCCACCTGCCCCATTTTTTTGATGAAACATACTACCAGATACATAAGGACGCGAAGGATTGCTAAATTCAAAATCAACAAGAACTTGATCCCCCTCTTCTGGTATGAATACGAAGCCCCGATTTTTAGGGACGACTTTGCTTTTACCTGCATCCAAACTGCGTACCCGTATCCAGTTAGTTGTCTTATCCTGTTCCTCTTGCCATACGAACTGAACCTGAACACGTCCCTGGTTCTCAGGGTCAGCATTACTGATAACCTTTGCAAGCATCGGGTGAGCTTCAGGAATAACAACGTTATTTACTGGTATTCGTTCCATACTTGCCGGGATACCTTCAAAAGTATTAGAATAAACACCATTCTTATCAACCTCATGGATTACAGACATCACTCTATATTGTCCCAAATCCCGACGATCACACATGGAAGCCGGTATTTTGACCGCAATAGGTTCGCCAATTCGTACACGGCAAGTCTTACTCTTACCTTTCAACCAAACCAAAGAAGCCGTATCACGTCCCTTCTCAAACTCCAAAAGACGGTTCATGTGAACCGGATGACCGACTACCGCTTTGTTATATAAAGTAGTAGGAGATTGATAAACGGACTCGGACGTACTAATTGCATTTGCCAGATAGGTATTAATACCGTTCACACTGGCACTGTCGTCTGCATAAAGAGGACGGTCATCTTCCGCCATATAGTCGTGACGTGAATAATGGAAAGGAGTGACACAAGAACCGAAGCTGACCTTTTCCAAGTCTACATCATACGTAACCGTCTCATTCTTGTCCTTTTGTGGATTCCCGAAATGTAATTTCTGCCCATCATAATAGAACCATTCGCCATATTGGTAGGCAATTCTACGAAGAAACTCATATCCGGTTTCTTCGTGCATCTGAATATAAGGAATCTGTTCATTGAAAAGGGGCTTGTTGACAATCTCCACTCCGTTGCCATAATTCTTCACCACCTCTCCGACAATGGCCGACAGGGTATAATCCATAAAGGAGTCCATTGTCTTTCCGGATTCAAGCAGGATAGTAGGACTGCATCCCCTGTAATGGATAGTACCGGAAACCCCTCTCTCGCCATCCATTCCGATTTCGGTGATGATGCCTTTGAATATGCTTTCATCACCGCTAATCACATGTTTCATTCGGATTACCACACTCTGTCCCTGCATGGCAATCATGCTTTCACGCTCGTTGTACCAGATATTCTCTCCCGGCAGAGGGGGACACAACACACCAATATCAAAAACATGGTGCCCGTTGAACACCTGTTTGAGATAAATTGTAGTGAACTTACATTCACTGCCACCTATAGAAACAGTCGCTTCCACTTGATTCCAGTCAGTCATGATAATCCTTTTTTAATAAATTCTATTTCGACATTTCGTATTCAGAGTTCCAAGAGGTTCCCTCTTCACCCTTCGTTCCATCTAACTTAACGACAAATTCTTTTGCCGGGAAGAACGGTATCATATTTATATCCAAATATATACGGTCTTTCTTTACCGGGTCGCGCTCAAACCGCTCAATACTATATTTCTCAATCAGTCTATCCGGCCCCTTGATGCTATCCAGGAAGCGGATCATCTGCTGGCGCAAATCTTTCTCCGACTTGCTTGTCCAGTTCTCAAAAGCCCTTCGGTTCAGGAAGTCAACGAGCACTTTTGCCACGTAGTCAAATACACGAACCACGGAGTAAGTCTGTAATCCCAAATTATCACCATTGAAAAGGGATTTGCCGGAGAACGCCATCACCTTTTTGTATTCGTTGACCAACGGGATAAGCCCCATCTTTTCCAATTTAGATATTTCACTCTTTTTCAGAGGAAATACAACTGCATCCACTTCATCAAGTGCACCGTATTTCTTACCGGCAGTAATCTGTGACATAAGAGAGCTATACACCTTGCCGGATAATGCCGATGACGGAGAGATGTGCAAATCTTCCTCTTCACCCAGTTCCGCATATTTAGCACGACCGATCAGCCAGTTACAAACCAATGATGTATTACTCTTAAAACCGTCACCGCCCGACATATTGGATTCGTAGAACATTTCAATCACATCGTCCGGCTTTTCAAGGTCAGCAAAATCAGAGAATAAGAACACTTTGTTGCTATAAGCAATTTTCGCCCATTTCTCCAAAATCTTGTTGGAACCGAGGAATCCCGGAACGACAAGAAGTGAGTAGTTGTCTCTCAAATCGAGCTTGTCATAATACTGTTTCAACTCATCTTCCACCGCATCTATGAAAATCGGGTTATCCAAATCAGTAACCTGTTCTATTGATGCGTTCATTATTGAGATATTGGTAATCTTATCCTGTCCGGTGTTGTCATAGAACGATTTAACCTCTCTGTAAGCACGTTCCAATTCCTTGACTGTTTCGGTAGCAGCCAACTGATTGGTGGCAAGCAAATTGGAAACTTCGTTTACTTCCGCATTACAAGCGGACAGCATTTCATCAATCGTGCTGTTCTCTTCCAACATATTAATCCACAAATCCAGCGTGCGCAACAGATTACGCCTGTCTTCCTTTTTATCTTCGTCTTTCAGGTATATGCTCATTCTGGCTTTCCGATCCGGATTCAGGTTCTGCACCCTGTCAATCGCCGATTCAAGAAAACTGAAACCGCCGAACCGGGATAGTTTACCCAAATTCTCTTTCAACGTATCCTGTGAGAAATGTTCCTGAACAGCTTCCTGCTTTTGTACCAACTGCCGTGTATCTGCCGCTTTAGCTCCTTGTTCTACCATATTCTTTTCATTTTATATTATACTGTAATTACAGTGACTCTTCCACCTGCTTTCTTAACTCTTTCAATATAATCAGCATAGCCGCCTTTGTATCATTGTTGGCAATAACACGCTGTAATACCTTGTTCGAGCGAAGCTGTTTGACCACTTTCTCATAAAATTCCTTGCGGATGCTCAGATTGTTAAGAAAAGGACTCCGCTGGGTCATGCTTTTGACAGAGAAGTCACCCACATTGCCAAACTGAAAGTTTTCTGTTACATCCTGCCCCTCCTTGTCCTGGAAATTAACATCAATGTTCGGGTCAAAATACTTGAATACATCCTCTATCGTATACAAATGATCTACAATCTCCGGAACGCCGGGTTCTTCTGCAGTCATTTGGTTTACCATCAATGTACGATTGCCAGGAATGTCGGCAATACCTTCATTGGCTTCCTGCTCTACCGCATTACCGCCAATACCTATATTATCATCTATCATAATTCAGATTTGTTACTTATTTCTGTTTTGAGAAAACTCTTTTTATCCGTACTTACTAAAAAAGAGATTGCCCATATTGCATGCCTTACAGGAAAACTTTATAGAACAATCTCTTTTTACATTTTTCAAGTCCGGCTTACTTGGCATCTGGCCAGTCTTGTTCAAAGACAGCACCACCGATGGTCAATTTCTGAGCCGAAACTTCGAAATTGATAATCATAGGTTTCTTGCCTTCAACATCGGCTACTTCCTCGAAACGGGTGATATAACCCTTTTCCCATTTCAACTCTTTCATTACAGATTCTTCATCCCCTTTCTTGTACACTACGGTACCTTCGTGAGGTTTGAACTGACTGACCATGTTTTCGATGATGGTTGTGTCTTCTGTTGATTCGATGGTAATGTTAATGATACCACCATACAGATGGGAAGCCGGACGCCCTTTGGCATCAACATCTCTCTTGATTTCGTAATCCACGAAGCGGATGTCGAACTCTTTTGACTGAAATTTCAATGTCGCCTTAAACATAGCATGAAATTTTTTAGTGAATAATTCGGTTAACGATCTCGTTTGACGTGAACATTTGTTTTTTGAGCTTATTATATTATAACTATTATAATACAAAAAAGTCCAATTACTCCTGTATCACGCCCTAAAAATAGAGGTTTTTCCTTATATTGCAAACAAAATCTCTATTTTTTTATCCATTTTGAAATAAAAATTAAGGGAATCGCTTGTTTTTATCGTTTTTGTTCTATTTTTGCAACTAGGATATCCAGGTTAAACAGGGTTTCCTATAGTTATTTTGTATTATAACTATTATAATCCTAATACTTGATTAAATAGAAGAACATGGAAAACGATTTTATAAACAATTTAAGCGAATCTGTAAAGATTGCGATCCGTATAGCAAAATCTATTGCACGGGAATATGCCAATGACTACTATACACCTTCACATCTGCTAAAAGCGCTGATGCATAAAGAAGTAGGACTACAAGGATTCATTCAGAGTCTGGGAAAGGATACCGGATATATTGAAGACTGGGCAGAAGTACGCATTGAAGAGGTACCCCGGTCTGGGAAAACTTCGGAAATCATGGCAGACAAGCAAATAGCCAATGTATTTGAAGAAGCTGATATGGTGCGGCTGAAATTGGGGCTGCTGGAAATCAACCCAATCTGTGTGCTGGCAGCTCTCGCAAAACCGGGTACAGCCTATTCCATTACCCAACTGAAATCTTTTCCTATAAAAGAAGAAGAAATTTTATCATCTGTGGTGGACAGCCAGGATATTGCGCATGATATTGCGGTCGGTATGCCGACATCGGGAGGAGAAAACGGGACGGCAACAGCAGCCCTATATAAATATTGCATAGACAAGACCTCTGAAATCAGGGAGAATGAGATGCACGAGATCGTTTGTCGGGAAAACGAAACCCGTATGATGACAGAGACACTGGGACGCAAAGGCAAACCGAATGTACTTATTACCGGTGATTCAGGTGTGGGAAAAACTGCTATAGTGGAAGGACTGGCAAGGGCTATTGTAAATGATAAGGTTCCTTCATTTCTGAAAGGAGCCGTTATACTGGAATTGGATACGGGCGCTCTGATTGCCGGAGCAAGTTACAAAGGCGAAGCGGAAGACAGACTGAAGAATCTGATAAAGGAACTGCGGAAAGTGGATAAGGCTATCCTGTTCATTGATGAAATCCACACCCTGCTCGATCCCAAACAAGGAAATAGCGGAATAGCGGGTATCCTTAAACCGGAGCTGGGCAAAGGTGATTTGACCGTTATCGGTGTAACCACTGCCGATGAATACCGGAAGATTATAGAACCGGATCATGCATTCAGCCGTCGTTTTGAAGAACTAAAAATCAATGAACCGGATATTCCATCGGCTGTTTTAATGGTAGAATCCGTATTGAATACTTATACCGACTTCCACGGACTGGAAGTAACAGAAGAGGCGGTACCGGAATGTGTACGTCTGGCCAAGCGTTATGTTAAGGACAGAAGATTGCCGGATTCCGCCATTGACCTGCTCGACCGTACACTGTCCGCCGTGAAACTTATCAACGAAACTTCCAAAGAATGTATAGAAGAGCTGGCGACTACCCTAAACGAACAGGAAAAGAAGGAAGACGGGGACAGTGATACCAAGCTAAAAGAACTAAAAGGCATTTATCGCTCCATGCAGAACCGACTAAGTCCGGTTCTACTCGGAATGATAACCGAAGATACGCATCCGGAAAATTACGATACACCGGAAGAACTATCCGGCTATCTCAAACAGAAGATAGAAACACTTCGCTCCTTTTTATCTGAACCTATCGGGAAAGTCGGAGCTCAGGAGGTTGCGGCAGTAGTATCCTACAAAACCGGCATACCATTGGGCAAGCTCCAATCGGAAGAGAAAGAACGGTTGCTCAATATGGAAAATATTCTCAGAAAAAGAGTAGTCGGACAGGATAATGCACTGAAAGTATTGACGGATGCGATTCTGGAATCCAGATCCGGGCTGAACAAAGCCGGACAACCCATCGGCTCTTTCTTTTTCCTCGGCCCTACCGGAACCGGAAAAACCGAACTGGCGAAGGCACTTGCCGAAGCATTGTTTAATGACGAGAAAGCTATGATACGGTTTGACATGTCGGAGTTCAAGGAGGAACATTCGGCTGCATTGTTATACGGTGCACCTCCGGGATACGTAGGCTACGAAGAAGGCGGATTGCTGGTCAATAAAATAAGAAGGCAACCTTATTCGGTTGTATTGTTTGATGAGATAGAAAAAGCGCACCCTTCTGTTTATGATATCTTCCTGCAAATCATGGATGAAGGTAAATTACACGACCGGTTAGGCAAAGAAGGCGATTTCTCAAACTCTATCGTACTGTTCACCTCCAATGTGGGCAGCGAATGGTTAGCCAATCAACTGGCAGAGGGGAAAAATCCTACTACGACACAATTGATGGAAGTAATGGGAAGGTATTTCAGACCGGAATTTCTGGCACGTCTGTCAGAGATAGTCCCGTTCTCACCTATCGGAGAAGATATATTGTTGATGATATTCGATATCCAGTTCAGGAATGTTTCAAACCTGTTGGAAAAACAGGGAATAACCATTCTTCTGACAGAGGATGTGAAAAAATATCTTGCACACAAGGGATTTGATCCTAAATATGGTGCAAGGCAGGTAGCGGGAGTGATACGCAATTATCTCAGAAGACCTATATCCCGGCTGATTATCAGCGGGAAATTATCTAAGGGCGACGTGCTGAAAGTCAGTATGGGAGAAAATGAGGAATTGACTTGGGATATTGAAAATACAAACTAATAGATTCTATGATGGATACCGGGCACAATTATCTGTCGGTGGTATATTCCACAACGATATACCCCTATAATGCAGACGGAAGAGATTTGTACAAACTGCTGGAATGCGACTACTCATTTATGAAGGAGACTGAAAAAAATGGGGAAGTGACATCTCAGATAAAGGGCGGTGTCATTACATTGCGAGTGTCGTCATCCTCTACCAACAGCCTGTTCAGATGGTTTGCCAGCACACGGGAGAAGGCAAACGGTGAAATACTGACAACAGGGAATGACAGGAAACAAAAGTGTCTGCTGAAGTTCAAAGATGCTAGATGTACGGGATTCCGTATGCAGTGCAGCAGCACAGGAAAGGTTCCCGTTCTTATTCTGACAATCAGTTCGCCCAAAATACAGATAGGAAACACGGAGTTAGAAAATCTATAAAACTCGTCAATATGAACTTTTGGAATAAATTATGGAGAAAGAACAATATCTCCGAAACTTCCGAAACCCACTCCGACATAAAGGAGATAGAGTTGAAGCAGGAATCACCCGCCCCAACTGCCGATGGGCAGAAGCCGGAGATTTCAATTCCACCCGTTCATATAGAACAGGACGAGCAACTACATATTCTATTGAAAGTGGAACAATCGGTATACGAAGCCAGTCGGTTCGACATAGACTTCAGACAAGAAAAGGACAGTGACGGACGACCGGACGGCAGTGTGCACGGAGGAATAATTTCTCTGACATTGAAGGGAACGGAAACGGAATGTGCGCTTCACGAATGGCTGGCACAAACACGGGTACGACATGAAGGAAGTGTACGCATATTCAGTAAACACGATGGGAAGGTAAACCGGGAGCCGATTTGTAATATAATCTTTAAAGATGCGTGTTGTACAGGCTATCGCAAGCATCTGGTAAGCCTGACTTCCGAAAATATAACTGAATTAAAGATAACTTCCCGTTACCTGAAAATCGGTGATGAAGAGTTTGAAAACAATTGGCGAAACTAAAAAATGGAGAAATTATGGAATACTACAAATTTCCACTCAGGATAGGTCTGCTACTGCAAGACGGAAGCAAGTCGCTGCCCAAATGCAGTGAGAAGGAATCCATCGACCAGCATTTGGAACTGCTGTTCACGACCTGTCCCGGTGAACACCGGTATGATCCCCGGTTCGGTTGCCGCATCTGGGACATGGATTTTGAGAAGGTGGCTTCACAAAAAAGCTGGCAAGACCATTTCACGACTTGTCTGACGGAGTCAATCACCGCCTACGAACCAAGATTAAGCGAAGTAGAAGTGCAGGTAACAGTCAGTGATATAACCTATACGGATGATGTAGCAGACACAACAACTATCAAGAAAAAGGCAGATGTACTAATCAAGGCTGTACTGAACAGTACCCATGAGAATTGCCGTTTTCGGTTCAGACTATTTTTAGGCCCGTTATCAAGTGAATAAATAACTACTCAACACACTAATATTATGGAAGATTTTTTTGGAAGATTCTTAACTTCTTACCTGTTATTCCCTATTATCGCTTTCCTGCTCGGAGGCGTAGTATTCCTTATTGCCAAAAAGAATAAGTTGATGGGGAACAGAAAGTTAATCACTTATGTTCTGGTAGCTATCCTGATTCTTATCCTTCCGGCTTTGAGCGGATTTCTGCAACAGTATTTTGTTCCGTACATCTACATAGCCCTGCAGCTATTGTATTTATTACTGGGCTATTATCATCTGAAAGCTATGGATCTGTTTTTGCCTGATTTCATGCAAAAACCTTTCAAATACGAGATTATATTTACCGTAGTGCTTTGTATTATGGGAATGGCATTTTTCTCTTTGGTATTCAATTTATGTAGTGAACTGCAATACGGTTGGTGGGCTTCGACCTGTGTAGTGCCATTCATCTTCATTTCCCTGTTCAGGAAGACATACCGTACGTATCTGGATATACCATTGGAAATTTATAAGATTTGGGAATACTCGGATGACAGGAATGTAGCAGATTACAGCAGCATAGATACATCGGAGCTACTATTGGTGAATATCGAATTGTTCAAGCAGATTGGCGACCCTATCCCGTTCCATTTGTCGGTACAGGCTTCCGATACAATGATATTCGGTAACTGGTTCCAGCGATGCATAAAGGATCACAGCCGGAAATATCCTATGAGTAGAATTTATTATAATGATAATGAAATACCATACGGATGGATTTTTTATACCAAACCATCTTTCTTCATGCCCAGAAAATATATTGATCCCGACCTATCGTTCACTGACAATAAAATAAAGGGAGGGTACACCATAATTGCCAAACGAGTAAGAAAGGAAGAGGTATTTAGCTAAACAAAATAAAGAAACAAAAATCATCACAAGATATGGAAAATAAAACATTCAACCTGGTTAACTGGGAAGAAGGCATGAGCCTTACTCCCGATTCTTTCAAAATGACTGAGAATTATTTTATCAACGGACAGTGTCTCGGACAGGAAATACATATCACTAACTTTAATTACGGTCTTCTCAGACCGTTGAAAAACAATCAGCAGACCATGTGTGAGATAGAAGTAAGCCATTCTGTAACAGACACCATAGAAGTCAGACTGGTACGTTGCCACGGGATTACAACAGGCGGATTAATCATCAATTATGAACCTAACCCGATGGAATATCTGAGCTACAAAGTGCCGGCAGGAGAACTGACAAGTAGCTCTACATCCCGTACTGCTTATCTGAATGTCATTTTCTCGGTTAATCCCTATAACCGTATTCCGACAGGTGAACTGGACAATGAAGTTCTTCCACCGAGATACCCGGAAGTCCATCCGGAATATAAACTGTATACACTTCCGGTAGAACAGACGCAGAACGGATTTGATCCTTATAGTCTGATAGTGGGACGCATACGTAAGGATGGTGACCGCTATGAAATAGACTACAACTATATCCCGCCGTGTATGACAATGTTGAGCGACCCCGATCTGACACGTTACTACGGACGCTTTGGTGTCTTCTTCAACAATATAGAAAAGGCTTCCAAAGATATTGTAGCAAAGGTTGTAAACCGTTCCGATTCATCGAAGATGGCTCTCAATGTAGCTGAAATCTGTAAAAATATCCTGCAATATTCAGCGACTTCGTATTTCAGTTATAGAAATACCGGAGCGTATTGGGCACCCATACGGGTAATCGGATGTTTCTCAAATCTTGCGCACCTGTGCTTCAATACACTTAATTTCATGGAGAAAACTGAAAAAGAGGATGTCCTTAAATATTTCTACGAATGGAGCGACACTACTCCCGCCCAATTTGAAAGCATACTTTCAGAAGCAGTTGAAATCAAATACGAACATACTGAAATACGCAGTATGATGCTTATAATTGAAGGATTCCTAAACAATTTCTCTGAATTGTGGATGATGTTAAGTTCTTTGGAATATATCGGCAAGCATAAGGAAAATATTGTAGTCGGCGAGCGAATACAACGACGTGACAGTGTGACCCGGTCGGACTGGAACTTGTTAGACTAACCATATAGTAATTATTAAAACTAAATAAGTTATGAAACCTCTAAATAATAATACGGTAAGGAAAGGATACCTGAGATTCTCCGGTTTTCTGATTATCTGTGTGGCTGTCTCGGTATTCTGTTTCTATTCCTATATGAAAACCGCTTCGACGGAGGTCAAGATGATTATGTCCAAGACAGTGGAATACGACAATATCTATTCCACCGAGCTAAGTATGGCTGTAGCGGTGGATTCTATCTATCAATATATGGCTTTAATGAACAGTTCTCCGAAAATCAATGACCTTCTGCTGCAAAGTGTGGTCAGCAACCGGAAGATGCAGTTGCAGAACAAAATCAATGCGTTGGATGAAAAGGATTTCTTGCTGTACAAGAAACTGGCAGGAAATATCAATGTTTTTCTAGGCGTGAAGGATTCTATCCGGCTGGCTGAAAAAGAGGAAAGCGTAGTACGGGAGGATTTGATGAGATGCGTAAAAGAGAACAGGGAGATATCAAGAAAACTAAAAGTTGGAGGAATTACTTATGAGAGAAAATGAACAACTTCCAAAGAACAGGGCTACAATGAACCAACGTGAGAAAACAATCGGATTTGCGTATGTCCTGCTATTGTTCCTTGCTGTGTCTATCTGCTGCTGCATGATTATCTTCTGGACAAACTCAGATTTTGACACTACCCGGCAAAAGGATATGGTGCTGGTAAAAGTGGAGAAAATCAGGAAATTTCAAGAGTTACAAAAGGAGAACAAACCTATAGTGGATTCCTTATACAATAGAATATCCAAGCTCACGCCAGGTATCAACGCACAATATGAGGAGGAAGATATCAAGTATCTGCTAAACGATCTAAAGAACACGTACCAGAACAACGGCTGGGACAACCGGTATAAAGTGTTCATGCACGTAGCCGATTTTTATCAAATGTGGCTGACGGACAAAAAGGAGTTGTGGAGCAAACGAATGAATATCAGTACTTTCAAAAGAAATCTGGAAGAGTGTGAAATCGGTTTGGAAAGCAAAAAACAAGATTGGCGTTCAGCATTAAAAAAATAATTTGTCATGGGAAAAATTAATAACAGGAAATCGTTTATTATAATAGGAGCCGTCGTACTATGTATTATCATAGCATGCTTAATCAGCCTTTATCTGAGAGAGAAGACGGTAATCGCCTATATCACTCCCGCAGATATAGAAGCGGGAGACGCGATTCAATATACCGACAGTACCAAAAGGGCGGATACGTGGCTATGGGAATTTGGAAACGGAGATGCTTCGGAAGAGCGAACAGGCAGCTACCAGTTCGCTCAAAGCGGGAAATATCAGGTACGGTTGACCGTAGACGGAAAATATGAAAAGAAATTCATAATCAATGTACGGGAGAAAAACAACGATAAGACAGACGAGGAATTGATTAAAATCGATGCTCCGGACTTTGCCTTGCAGGATGAAATTATCTCATTCCACGGTATCGGCGATTCCAAAGAATGGAGATGGCAGTTCGGAGAAACAGGGATGGTGGATTCACGGGAGAAAAACCCACTGTATGCCTATATGGAACCCGGTGTTTATGAAATTCTGCTGACAACTGAAGATACCCATTACCCGATACGACATACCATACAAATCGAGCCGAATTATCAAAAGAATGATTCTACCGATGTACTTACTCTCGTAGGGAACGATATCAGGGAAAGATTACAGGCTATCGTGGATGGCAAGCCGTTCAACCTTAACTATAATTATGTACTCAACACTTATCTGTGCGATAACCCGGATGTTGTCGTAACGGTCAACGGTGACAAACATAATGATTTCTACTCCTATTGCCAGGGCTTGAAAATTATCGGAAGGAAAAAACTGATTATCGAAGAGGTTGTAGTGGATATCGGGAATAGCAATACTGATGAATGTATCAAAAAACTGATAGTCACGCAATCTGAAAAATATATATCAAAATAACCTGTATCATGAAGACAACTAAAAGGACGTGGAACGGAACATTTGCACTACTTTGCACCGGAATGGCTATCGTAACTTCCTGTGCTCCGGTAAACCGATTCACGAGAATAAAACAAGTGCCCCGTGAATATACCATGAACTACTGTGGCGGTGAAATAAAAGCTCCAAGTTCCCTACAGTTGAAAAATAATCCGTGGATTGTTTTTTCCGACCAGTCGGGAAACATGAGCTACCAGAGCGCTACAGGGAAAAATGAGATGAAAGAACTGCAATTTATGGACGCCTTTTGGGTGGTGGGGAAAAAGGGTGACTGGCTGAAAGTCGTCAAATATGACCCGACACAAATAAAAAGCCACGGGCGAAGGCTGGGCGACTATAAATCAGCAAGCTATTACGGATGGGTTCATAAATCAGACCTGCTGCTAACCAGAAGTTCCGTAACGGATCTGGCTACGGGATTGAAAAATAAACAGATCACCGTATTTTCCGATACTGTTCCGCTGAAAGTTCCAAAGAAATACTTTATAAACGATTCCCTACTGACATTTGAAAATACGGATCTAAGTAAACCATACACCAAAATCCCCATACATCAGCTTGTTTTCCCACTGAAACAATCAGAGGACAGAAGCAAAACACTGATTGCCAGAAAGTCCTATATTTCACCAGATAGCCTGGATATGGAAGTATGCGGCTGGGTAAGCAATGCGGTGATAAAAAATATCGGACAACAACTGCATGTTGATGTGCGAAGCCTGCCGGACAGTACGTTATGGTTCAAGAATAAGGCGGAAACAGATACATTAAATTTCAGACGGGCACAACTGATACCTAGCCGGGAACTGGCACAGATAGCACGTCCACTGGCATATAGTCCGGTAACGTCCTATTGCCAAATGGATACTGTCATCCGTTTTAAAACAGGCGCATTCATGCCGGTGATAGACAAACAGGAGAATTTCGTACTGAACGTGAACGGTAATCGTATCTATTACAACCAGTTCAAGGAAATAGAAAAAGACCTGCAAAAAATTAATGTCGTATTTGTTGTGGAAGGTAATGAACTGGCTGTAAAACAATTCCCGGAAGTAGTTAATGTAATACAGGGATTACAACCCTTATTTGCCGGCCCTAATGACGGTTTCGATTATAAATTCGGTTCCGTACTGGCTTTCAACGAGAAAGGGAATAGTGAAAATCCGGAAGTACATCTGACAAAAGACTATATGCAAGTGCTGGATTTTTTATCAGCTAAAAGCAATAATGCAAAACAACTGGTTGCCACTGGCGGGAGAAGAAGCTGGAACACTCTGAGAACTGCTGTCAATCTGCTCAAAGACCACAAAAAAGAAAGTAACCTGATTATCCTTATCGGTGAAACCGGAAACAATAGTGAATGGGCGGATTCAACTCTGGTTAACCGTATGGCCGAATATAATTGCAGAATGTTGGGATTCCAACTTTTTGGTGGAAATCCGGACAAGTTCAATAACTTCGTTCTGCAAGTAGAAAACATGATTGATAACTATGCGGTTAAAATCAGTCGCCAGAAAAGAGAAATCATCGTATATGCGGATCAACTGCGTAAATACCATGAATACAGGGAAGTCAATAAGAATGTTTATTGTCTGGACTTTCCCGACAGGAGCATGACACAGGGATGGGTGGTCTTTCCTCAGAAACAGGAGAATTTACCTCTTGAAGGACTGGCATCATCAGTGGACACCTTGTTACAACAAGTAAAGGGGGACAACAGATTGCTAACGCAAAGTTTGTATAAGGCATTTAACGAAATAGGCAATTTCCGCAACAGAGAGGATTCGACATTAGTTGACTATTTCCAAATGCAACCGTCAGGAATTAAATCTCTGCCAGAAGCATTAAGAAACGCTGAACCGGAATGGTATCTGCCTGCACAACCGGTCGTGTTACATGATTCGGTATCACACTTGCTGGAATACTGGTTACTTGTGACAGAAGCAGAATTTAAAAGAATGCGCAATTTTGTAAATGCCCTCTCCAAATATGAAGTGGATTATAAATATGAAGCACGGAAAAAAGAAAAAGTGAAAAAGAGAAAAATTTGCGACTGTCCGGAAGACGAGGTGTTGCTTAAAGACACAAGGTCATCTGCTGCCGAGATGGAGGATAGTCACGAGTATGCTTCTACAAAAAAGGTGAGAGCCAATCTCTTTGCTCTTTATTATACGTATATAAACAATGGAAAACTGTGCAGAATCAAGTATAAGAAACTAAAGAACATGAGTATGGCCGAAGCGCAAAGGCTTATCACTACCTGTCCGACGGACAACCCATTTCTGAAAGCCTTTACGGTGAACGACCTGAAGAGAAAGAGACATCTGGCGGATGAAACTCTGGATATGCTTGTGGAATATTTTAAATCCAAAAAGTCTGCATGGGAAGAAGCTGCCGGAAAGGGATTCACGTCCAACGGACAAACATATTACTGGATCAGCAAGGATATGTTGCCATAAAAATGTAGATATATAAACCTATATACGAAACAATATGAAAGAAGACTTTTTTATTTCCACTATGCAGAAATATGGAATTGAAGATAAGGCAGTTATACAAAATGCTTATCAAGATATTTTGCATAATATGACACAAGAGCGGCAAATAGCAAAAAAGTGCAAGTCCAATTTGGAAAAAATGATTGGTGAACTAAGCAAGGATATTCTAAATTTCCAATATGTTGTCAGTGCGCCTATTTTCTTATACAAGAATTGTCTGGAAAGTAAGTGCAAACAGAATCAGGATATTTATCTGTGGCAGTTCATTGATAATATCAATATGTATGCTTCATTTCTGGAAGGCCGGCTGAACGGAACTTTCCACATAAAGATTGTAGATAATGATATAAAAATAAGTTTGATTAAGGAAAGAAAGAAAACGGCAAGTATAGCGGCAGATATTCTAAACAACAGTATTTGTTGCGATGTGAAATATGATGCAGCTACCGGACGTTTTATCATAATTACCAATATTACAGATGGTAGTTTTTTTGAACGGCAGGGTATCAGTTATTATCCAAGAGAAGCCGACGCTAGAAAAGCTGTCTTTTCTGGTGTATTGAAAGAGAAGATAATAAAATTCGACCTAACAATAGGCAAAGAGGAAATAATTACTGACTTTGAAATAAATATGGTACAAAAAAGTGAGGAAACAAGTGTCAGTCAGATTTTTCGTGACTCGGTTAATAAAGCCAATGACATTTTTAATCGTAAAAAATAAGTATGAGTGAAACAAAGTTACATAAGTTTTTGCCTTGTGACGAGACACCGGACAACTGTAACTTCCTGTTGAAAAAATATCAACAGGGTGAGACTTTCAACAATATGCACAAAGAGATGAATTACCTCGTTTTCTGCAAAGAAGGCGAGGTACATCTGACTAGCAGCCTGTTTAGAGAAGAAGTGCTGTATGGTGGTGAAATCATGTTTCTTCCCCGTATGGCTGACTGCCAGGGTGAAGTTTGGAAAGAAACTCAGGTGGTCGTTCATACCTTTAGCAATACAGTATGCCGTCCAGAAAACTGTATACTCAGATATCTATATACCCATGCAAAGAAAAAAGATGAAGGCAAATCAGGTTTCTATTGCTGTAAGTTATCCGCACATAAGGTTATCATTACCTTTATGGAAAGCATATCTTATTATCTGGCTGACAATACAGGTGACTTGCTACTATGGCATCTTAAACACAAAGAGTTGATACGGCTGTTCAGCCGATATTATAGGGCTGAGGAATTACAAGCATTCTTCCACCCGATGACAGGTGAAGCAGTACCATTCAGAAACCTGGTGCTCTCTCATTACATGAAAGCAAACGATACGAAAGAACTTGCTGACCTTTGCGGCTATGGACTAGTCACTTTTCGCCGTGTTTTCAAGGGAGAATTTGAAACACCGGTCTATCAATGGTTACTGAAAAAACGTTCAGAGCATATTTTGTACCGCCTTTCTTTTCCCTATATTCCTTTTCAAGAGATTATGGAAGAGTTCAACTTTACATCTCCACAACAATTCAACCGCTTCTGTAAAACTAATTTAGGCGATAGTCCTACCAATCTGAGAAAAAAGTACCAGTCTTCTTGATCATCTTTGCCCTCTGTACAATAATGATGAATTTATGATTATTTTCGGTAACATCTTCTATATGGAATGCTTGTACCTTTGCAGCCAATTTTAAACAAAGAGAAAATTGCAGGAAATTTCATTTATGGAGGATTTTAGAACAACCTTATATATCCAATTATTAACAAAAGGAGAAGCAACCAGAGAAGAAATTGAAGTAGCATTGAGTGATTTCACCAGACGTATTTATGAGTTTTGTATAAATAGAAATGATACCGGATTCGTCTATTTCTCACTGAACACCATACGGATGTTACTCATTCATTTGGAGGAAACGAGAGCTACAACGAACAACAGGTTGTCCGCCAATGGAGGAATCGCCTTTATTGATGCTGCCATAGAATGGGTGGTAAAGCAGGAAGATGCACGGAAATACGGAACATCTCAAGTAAATAATGAAACAAATACTAAAGAGATAACATTATCCAACGAGGAAGACGTAACGACAGAGGTTTTCTGGACAGGAAAGATAATTCATCTGATGGAATTTATCTACGGCGCTGACACATTGAAAAATTTCAATAACGGTCAGGTTACTATCAAAGAGGTTTCGGCTTACTTCAGTAAGGTACTGGGAATAGAAATAAAAGATCCGTCGGGCTGTTATGTAAATATGAGGGAACGAATAAAGGAGAGCCGAACCAGTTATATAGATAGTATGCGCGATGCACTGCTGGAAAGGATGGAGAAAGATGATGAGAAGGCATATAGGAGGAAAAAGTAAGTCTTTTTGAAGACTCCGGAAAATGGGATTTAAGGACCTGTTCTAGTGGTGGGTTCTGAATAATTTAGCTGGGCGGGAGAACAACCATCCCTAAATTTCGTTTACTTTGCATACAAATGATTGTAAAAAATCTGTATACCCAAAGAGACACAATAAATATATTCCATCTTAGTTGCTTTATTCTCTAAGTCAGCCAGATAAAAAATGTAAAAAATTAGGTATTCTATTACATATTTATTTAATTTGTAAATTAACAAATAAGATTATTAATGAATACGCTTTGTTTCATGTTTATTTGTTTATAACAATTAAAAGAAAATAGTTATCAATATGTCAATCTATCAAGAAATATTAAATTGGTCACAAAATAAACCTGATTTCATTAGAGATGCTTTGCGGAGAATAATTTCCAATTCTACAATTTCGTCAAATGATATTGAAGAGCTAGTATTATTGGTAAAAAAAGAAAATGGTGATACTACTGTCGCAATAGACGCAATACCTTTTGAAAGTATTCATATACCCACAACAACAAATATAGGAGGAATTTATCCCAAGTTGATTAGTATCAAAAAACCAATAAATATTTGTGCATTACATAATGAAGGATGTCTCCAATTTGCCAAAGATCGATTAACTGTCGTATATGGGAACAATGGTTCAGGAAAATCAAGTTATTCTAGAATACTTAAAAAATTATGTTGGAGTAGAAATTCTAATATTGAATTAAAAAAAAATGTATTTACACCATCTTCTAACCAACAACAGGTTGATTTTATTATTGAAGAAAACGGAACAAATATAAATTTCCGTTGGATGGAAAATAATAATTCTCATCCAACTTTAAAATTAATTTATGTTTATGATTCTGACTGTGGAGATATTTATTTAAATAAAGAAAACCCAATAGAATATAAACCTGTTGGAATTGATCTATTAGAAAGATTAATTCCACTTTTAAGCAGTATATCCCAAAAATTGAATTCTGAAATAGCTAACTACAACACTCGTAAGCCCAATTTAGAGCAGTCTCTAAATTCCACTAAGATTGCTCAGTGGTATGCAAATTTGGAACAGAAGAATAGACCGGAAATAGACGCTTATATACAATTTAGTCAAGAAAATAAAGAAAGGAAAGATGAACTTTTCAATTTAATAGGTACTCTAAATCCACAACAAAACAGACAAAATCTTATTAGCCTTAGAAATAGAATTGAGAATTATGCTTTACAATTCAAACGCATAGAGGAAAATTTTACTGATCAGAATCAAAAAGAGATAAAAAATTTAAGAGCAACTTACGAAAGTGTAAAACAAGCATACGATATAGCTGCTAAGGAACTAAGCAATCTAAATACTCTAGAGGGCTTTGGAACTAATCCATGGAGAACTCTTTGGGAAGCTGCTAGAAATTTCGCATATAAAAATGGAATGTCAGATGGGAAAACATTTCCTTCAAAGGATTCATTAAAAAAATGTGTATTATGTCAACAAGATTTAGATGAAACTGCCCAAAAAAGGTTGCAAGGATTTAACAAATTTATTTTAAATGACGTATCAACAAAGTTAAATTCTATTCAAGAGAGAATTCAGCAGCAGAAAATATTGTTTACTTCATTAAACATACCTCCTTTTGAAAACATTAGTGAAATAATCGATTTTATCCCTGATTTTAAAGCGAATTACGATAAATTTGAAAAAACAATTATTCAATTGAAAGATGATGTTGCAAATTATTTAGAAAACGGTGGAAGTTTAAGTATAAATTTAAACCTTATTTCAGTAACTATTAGTGATTTACTCCCAAATATAGACAAACAATTAGCACAAAATAACCAATTGATTCAGAATCGAAATACTTTGATAGAAGAATATAACGAATTGGCCTGCAAAGAATTTTTATTTGCCAATAAAAAAACTGTTTTGCAATATTTCGATGAATTTAAATATAAAACTTGGATAAATCAGTGTCAATCACAATTGAGCACAACTGCAATCTCAAGGAAAATTGGTGAATTGATGCAAAATCAAGCTGTAAATCTACAACATCGTGAATTTATTAATCACTTAAATTATTTCAGTCCAGAATTAGCATCTAAAGTTTTATTGTCCAGAACGAGAACATCGCAAGGGAGTACATATCAAAAATGTAGTTTAAATGGATTAACCGATACTATCAATTCTATATTAAGCGAGGGAGAACAAAAAATTATCGCACTATCTAATTTTTTAGCTGAATGTACTATTGACAATAAAAAAACTACTATTATTTTTGATGATCCAGTCAATTCTTTGGATATGGATTATAGGGATTTAATAGCTAATAAAATAATAGAATTGTCTCGTGATAGGCAAATTATAGTATTAACACATGACTTATCTTTCTTACGTTTGTTAATTGATACACATACGACAACCCTTTTAACTGATTGCCATGTAATTGGTATTGATAAATATAATGGTGTAACAGGAATAGTAACAGATGAAATACCATTTCTAGCAAAAAATGTACAAGAAAGAATAAATTCAATTCGTAAAATTTTAGCCGAACACGACTCTTTAAATATTACAGATGCTCATGGAAGAGAAACTAAATTGGATTCTGCGAGAAAACGCTTTAGAATGCTTCTAGAACGCTCTGTTGAAGAAATTTTATCAAATAAAACTTATGAACGATTTTCGAAAAATATTCATTTAAAAAAGAGTACTTTATCAAGTTATATAGTTACAGAAAAGTCTGATGTTGATTTTTTATTAAGTTTGTTTAGCAAATATTCTATAACAGAACATGATGGAGGAACTTCAACTATTTCACAACTACCGAGTAAAGCTACTATCGAAAAAGATATTGTAGATTATTTAGCATGGAAAGATGGATTCAAGGCAAAACTAAAGAACTGGAAAGATTCAAATAATTACAATTGATTTGAATGTAAATACAATGTAAGCACTCGGATGGTTTCGGGTGCTTATTCTTGTTCTCAACCTATTGAAAAATGAATGATTATTTAGTTATGTTGTTTTGAAAACAGCTATCTTTGCGGTATTATAAATAAAAATCAGATTGTTATGAGCTATATCTAGACAAATTTACAGCCCGGCGAGGAGATAAAATACAGGGCAAATTACACTTCTTCCTCTTTGTTCAGCCGACAATACTACTGCTGATTGGGGCTTTTCTGGCATCTGCACCCAAAGAAATATCCGCCATGACCCACTACGCAGGGTTGTTGATTTTATTTTTCGGGGTGGTATCGCTCCTGCAAAGGTTGCTCGTTAAGATCGGTTCGGCTTATGCCGTTACCAACAAGCGGGTGATCCTCAAAACTGATGTCATTAGCCGCCGAGCAGTTGATTTGATACTGGCAAAGTGTGCATATCAAACAAAGCATCATGGGGCGTATTTTCAACTTCGGAACAATTACGGTAACTACCGGAGGTGTTACAAGTTCTTACCCATTTATTGCCAATCCGCTTACTTTCCGGCGTGAGATAAATACACAGATAGGATAGGCAGAAGCATAAAGTAGTTGATGAATAGACAACTTTGAGTAACTTACTGAAAAACACTTGGCAAACTGCTTTGTCAGGTGTTTTTTTATGAGTATTTTTGCGCTGTTGCAATTTTGCTACAATGTTATATTCTTAAAATTGAGATACAATGAATAGTCTTTTTTTTAATCATGTTGAAGAGAATGAACTCAACGCCAATGTTATTCAGGTTGTTGAATCTTTTGCGAGACAAAATAATAATCAACAAATATATCTCCTGACATCACCATTAGGAGAGAAATATAAATATGATTACGAGAAAAATGCTATAGTAATATTATCCCCTAAGCACAAAATAATATTTCTTGACTTAGCCCAAGATGCGGATCAATTCAATGAATATTATAATGATTTTGTTGAAGATTTAAATTCTATATCGGATAAATTTAATTATAAAGATCACATAGGTAGACCACGGGAGTGGAAACAAGAAGTTACTGTCAAAGAAACCATTTCTGTCGATTTTGATATTGATAGCCTTTTAGAAAAACATCTATTATCTAAAGAGTTGTGGCGAAAGGGAGAATTGTTGATTTCTTTATTAATTGGCAGTATTAATGATATTGAAAAAGTTGGTGTTGAAACCCCTGAAACAATTCTTGATAAAGTAAAGAAAAATATTATTTTGTTTGATGGTGATCAAACTAGATTTATATATAAAGAATTTCCTAATAAGACTGTATCAATTCAAGGGCTCTCTGGAACAGGAAAAACAGAGTTATTGTTACATAAACTTAAAGAATTATATGTTTCAGATGATAATAGCAAGATTTTTTTTACATGCCACAATATAGCTTTAGCCAACACCTTAAGAGAGAGAATTCCTTCATTCTTTAATTTTATGAGAGTGGAAAAACAGATAGAATGGAATTCACGTCTTTGGGTAAATAGAGCTTGGGGCTCTCGAAGTGATAAAGATTCAGGACTTTATAGCTATTTGTGTCATTTTTATGATATTCCATTTTTAAAATGGAGTTCACTAACCGATTACAATAAAATATTCTCACAAGTACTTGACTATGTTAATCAAATCGATGAAGAAGATTTTAAATACGCATTTGACTACATTTTGATTGATGAGAGGCAAGACTTTCCAAAAGTGTTTTTTGAGTTATGTGAAAAAGTATCACGAAAAAAAGTTTATATAGCTGGCGATATTTTTCAAGATATTTTTGAAACAGCTAGAGAGGCAGAGTTAAAAGTCGATATTATTTTAAACAGATGTTATCGTACTGATCCAAGGACACTTATGTTTGCACATGCTATTGGTATGGGTTTGTTTGAAGAACATAAATTGAATTGGTTCGATGATCGTTATTGGAACACAATAGGTTATCACATAGAGAGATTTGATAATAGAGAAGTTCATCTTACAAGAGAACCCATTAGAAGATTTGAAGATCTAGATACTGAAAAGTTAGATAGCATGATAATAAAAAGATCCACGCATGTTAAACAGGTATTGGAAATACTTAAGGTAATTCAAAAAGATAATCCATCTGTTAAGGCTGATGATATTGCAATAATCATATTAGATGACAATAAGCAGATATATAATTACATAGATAGTCTATGCTATAATATTTCAGAAGTTTTAAAATGGAATGTTAACAGGGCCTATGAGTCTAAAGTTCAAGAAGAAGATGCTGTATACATTACAAATCCCAATAATGTTAAAGGATTAGAGTTTCCGTTTGTTATTTGTATAACAGGATCAATCAAGAACACCTATAAATATAGGAATATATTATATACAATGCTTACGAGGTCTTTTATTCAATCGTATTTACTTGTGCAAAATCATGATAATCTTGAAATTCAAGAAAAAGGATTAAACACAATTAATCAAAGAAGATATATTGCCTCAATCGAGCCCACTGATAAAGAAAAAGAAGACATAAAACACACTCTAGTTAAATTACAAGAAAATGTAAATATGTCTTATAAAGAATTCCTAAATGGCATTTTTGATGAATTGAAAATTAAATTTGCTGTCAGAAAAAAAATAGAAAAAGCACTTCTTGAAACGGATATAGAAAAATTCGATAAAGAGCAGACTATTAATTTTATAAATGCCAATAAAGGATTTTACAGTAAATGAAAAAATATAAGTATGCATTAAATCAATACGTATCCGATATAATTTTCCCTAAAGAGCGTGTGAAGGATAAGGTGCAGATATTAGAAATTCTCTTAGAAGCGTCAAGATATATTCTTTCGGCACCAAGTTTAACTTTTGATAAAAATTTAGGGTCAATAACATTAGTTGTCGATAAGATGAGTAGATTGTTCTTTTGTAAAGAAAAGAAGTACTACTCGATTGTATTCCCTTTTACTGTTAATGAGCTTGATAGTAAATTGTTTTTCCAGTACCAAAATAATATAGACGTGGATTCTCAAACAATTTCTCACGCTATATCTATTATTAAATCCGAATCTTTTAACAACAAATGCAGCTTAGACTTCACAGAGCCAATTTATGAAATAGAGTCTGATATTAATGAAGATTTTTGGATTTTTATTCGTGAACTACTTGTGATGGAGGATGGATATATAAGATATGACATGGATGAAGCTGGATATAAGGAGGCAAAAGACAAAGGGTTTGAGCATAAACACCCATTAAATCACTTTGATGTATTTTATTCAAATAAAGCGACATTTAAATTAGGTTTGACCAATGTTATTCTTGATGATGATTTTATTGATTATCTCAACATTAAAACAGATTGCAAGTATTTGCAAGATCCGAAATAGCTATAGATATATTTTTACATATTACTCACACTTAGTATAATTCTCGCTCATATAAAAAAATACCCGTAAGGTAAGATGTTTCGTTTCATCACATTAGGAAGAAACATCGGACATGGCTTTTTGCTTCTTTTTCTCCCGCTTAAAACCTCGCTAATGGCTCATGGAAAAAGAAGTCCGGGCAAAGTTGTCCTTGCCCGGATATAAGTTCTTAAAATCGTTTTAAGGAACATTTATAGCCCATTCTCAACCATCTTGCGCAGTCGGTCGGCTACCCATTGGGTAGTCGGATTGCGTGGAGAACGGAATGTGCGACGGCTTATATTCTCGATGATTAATCGCTCGGTGCGGAGTTGTACGCTGTGGCAAGCGGGTTCTATCTCTTGCAAAAGTTCCTCCAGTTCGTAATAATCTTGCTGGGTGGCAATAATCGGATTGCCTGTATATGCGTCTATTCTCATAGCTCCCCTAATTTATCTATTTCGCACTGTAAGACCCCGTATTCTTTCTATCTATCTTCCTTCCTCTCTAATTTTGCAAGTTTGCCATAATCCCTATGCAAAACTTGCAAAACATTCAGAGATGTTTTAGATTTTTTGAGAGTTTGCCAGCCTCCAATTTTGAGGTAAAAGTTCAGCCAAGTCTTTACTATAGTCGTTATCATATTCATGTATGTTCTCCAAGACATACACGAACCATTCTCTGAAGTTTGCTTCGCTTGCTTTGCAACATCCCATTAGGGAATAGATTATCGCAGCATTCTCTGCTGCATCATCATTTCCGCAGAACAAATATTTTTTTCTTCCCAAAGCCAGCGGGCGGATACTATTTTTCGCCAGATTATTATCAATCCGGTACCTGCCATCCAGGTGATATCTGGTAAGTCTGTGGTAAATCTCATAGGTGTATTTAATGGCCTTTCCTATTCTTCCTTTTGGCAACACTTTAGGATACTCATTAACCAGCCACTTTTCAAAAGCAACCATAATCGGATAGGATAACCGACTGCGAAGATCTGAACGCGCGTCAAAGGAGAGTTCTTCTTCATCGGCTCGCCTTTCCACGTCATAAAGCATACCGATTTGTGCCAAGGCATACTCCGCCCTGGCTTTATCTTCTTTTAAAGCCTCTTCAAACTTTCGTCTGGCATGTGCCCAACATCCTAGAGGAAGAACCCCTTTCTTGTCTTCGTACATTTTATAGACTTCATACCCGTCTGTCTGCAAGGCGCCCTGGAAGTCTTTCAATAACGGGATCACTACTTTTTGAGCCCTTGAACCGTGGTCGTAGTGAAAGAGTTCCAGGTTCGGCATGACTGCCCTGACCATCCAGATATAACCTTTTACAGTTTTATGCTTTTCTTCCTTCACCACCGGCAGCGTAGATTCATCCACTTGTATATAATCACTCGATAAAACAATCTCTTTCAACCGGTAATACATAGGTCTGAGCAAGTCTGCCGTCTGAGAGAACCAGTCATTGATTGTTGAAGCAGGAAGACTGATTCCTGATTGCTTGAACATCTGTATCTGTCGATAGAAAGGAAGATGGTTAACATACTTGTTTATCATTAACTCAGCTAACAGGGAGGCGCCTGCATAGCTTTTGGCCAAAGGCAAGGCAGGAATAGGTGCAATAATGACGGATGATTCCTGTTGGGTGGATTTATCACGTGCAACATACTTGTGACGGATAATCCTGCGCACAAAGAACTCTCCGGGTTTATACTCCAACACTTCTGTAATCTCCGGCGCCAGTTCAATCCACTCTTCCGGATCAATGTTTTTGGGATAGATATGTTCTTCCACCCGGGGGATATTCTCAGGTATAGGTTTACGCACCGGCTTGCTTTTTTCTTTCGGGGCAACAGTCCGAATTTTGTAACGGATGATTTCTTCTTCCGCCAAACGGGCTTCTTCTTTTTCTTCGGGCAGGAGTTCCAAACCCTCAAAGTCCAGTCTGCGCTGCTGAGGGTCTTCCTTGATAAAACGTTCACTGGACTTGCCCCATATGCGACGCTGAAGATAAGCAACCTGATGTTCCAGAGATATAATCTTTTGTTTTTGATGGCTGAGGGTCTCTTCATAAGAGGATTTCAGCAATTCTACATCGGTATGGTCTTCCAGCTTGCTTCGAAGCCGGCTGTTCTCTTGAAACAGCCGGTCTCGTTCGGCAAGAAATGCTGTATGAATGAGTCTTTATCGCTGGTTAATTCTTCCATCATGCCTATCATTAATGATGTAAAGATAAGCATTTTCAAGGAGTTGAGCAACTGTTATTGTTTACTTTTTACTACCTTTTTTCAGGTGAATTCCATCTTTTTCTGCGAGTGCAATTACCCATATCGATACCTTGTACCATCAACATTAAATCCTGCTAGGTTATTTTGTATGTATGAGTTTGCTCATCAAAAACAGGTAGTCTGAATTGCCCTTCCTCCAGACGCAAATGATAGATTACCAAACCGCCGCATTCCATATGTAGGATTTTCATGCTGCTGCAGGTGCGTCCTACAAAAATGAATACGTCTCCGTTACGGACATCATGCCCCATCAGGTCTTTGACAACACCACTCAGGGTATAAAAGCTTTTGCGCATATCTGTAGGATAAGAATACAGATAATAGCGCATGGAGTCATTCAAATTAAACATACCATTAATAAGCGGTTGAATTAATACTTTGAGAAACTCAGGAGTAACAGTGCCTTTTAAACGTAAGGTAATTCCTGATGGATAAAGAATTTCGTACTCAGGGGGAAGCATAACGGGAACAGTAGTACCACCAGTATTGACTGTATAAGACAGGTCGGAGGTAGTAGAATTGGAAACAGGCACAATAGGGACAAAACTCGCAGACGGAAGCTTCGAGGCACGCAACTTCTTTTGCCAATAATAGAATTTAGCTTCATTGATTACTTCGTTCGTACAGAAATCACGAACTTTTAAACCGCTACTTTCGTAGCGCGAATAGATTGATTCGAACTCTTTAAGATTCCACAGAACTTTTTGGGGGCAAAGGTAGCGGCGAAAAGAGGAACAAAAAATACGGGGGTTACCGAATGCTTACAATACAATGAGTATATATCACATATAATTTTAATATCAAAAGTTATAAATGATTGATCTGATAAAGCCAAAGTAGTAGTTTATCAGATCATCATTATCTTTGTAGAAGGGTGTTAAAATGGTACAATCTTAAGAATGTCAGAGTCTAGTACATTACTATATCATATCCTTTCCCAAACTATATATCATAATATTAGGTTTCTCAGTTAAATGGTTGGTTGATATAAGTTATTTGTAAGGTATCAAATCTAATATTTTTTTAAGTACTTTCTCTTTTTATTCTTATTTATTCAATTCCAGTAAGTGGCAAAGTGCCGGATCATTCTTGATACGTTCCAATTCGTCAATGACTATCTGTTTCACATCTTCTTTAATCTGAATGTAGTTAGCCTGCACCATTTCCTGCATGTGATCAACTCCATTTTCATCCACAAAATTAGTGATAATAGGAATTTTCTGATAGCTCTTTTCTTCTTCGGCTATCTTGGCTGCATCCACTACTATTTCACAATGAAAAATCTTCTGCTCGATACGCTCGGAGAAGTTGTCGGCAATGGAGCCAACAAACATTCCTTGTGTAAGTCCACTGATTTTGCTAGGTGGTATCATGCTGTCCATCTGGGTGGAGATGGAAGTTGACTTGTCATTGCGGTTAATAGTCATACTCTGTCTTTTCTGCAAAATTTTCCCGAAACGCTCGGACAAGGTTTTGGCGGTTTCACCGACAACCTGGCCGGAGAAAATATTACCCACGGTGTTGATAATAACTTTTGCTTCTTTGTCTGTGTAGTCACGGATAAGTTGGGAAAAATCCTGAAAACCCAAAAGAACAGCAACTTTGTTGCTTCGTGCTGTAGCAATGAGATTATCCAGCCCTTTGATAAAAACAGTGGGAAGCTCATCGATGATGATGGAACTTTTCAACATTCCCTTTTTATTGACTAACTTAATGATACGACTGTTGTACAGTCCCAAAGCAGCTCCATAAATTGCCTGCCTGCTCGGATTGTTGCCGATGCAGAGAATTTTCGGTGCTTCGGGATTATTGATATCAAGGGAAAACTCATCGGCAGACATCACCCAATAGAGTGCCGGAGAAATCATACGGGATAAGGGTATTTTTGCACTGGCTATCTGTCCCATAAGTTGGTCGGCTGCTCCGGCAAGCCATGCATCAAGGAAGGGACTAAGGTAGTTCTCTAATTCAGAGTAAGAAGACATAATAGGGAAAATCTGCTCGTAGGGTTTGTTCAGAAATTCAATAGCATGGGGGAAAGTACAGTAGCGTCCATCTTTGTAAATGCGGAGAAACCAAATTATGGCTGCAAACAGAATGGTAGGTGATTCGACAAAGAAGTCACCCTGCTTTGCCGCCCATGAACGATTGAGATTCAACATAATATTGTAACTGGATTCGTAAGCATCTGATATATCAGTCATAAATTTGGCATTCAAAGGATTGCAACGGTGGCTACGACTAGGATCGTCAAAGTTGATTATGTAGAACTGCGGCCTCACCTTGTAACCCCCTTGATGCGTAAGCAGGTGGTTATAGGCTATGGTGGTGAGATCGGGAAACTTAAAGTCATAAATGAATTGTGAAAAACCTTTTTCTATCTGCTGTTTAATGTACGAGTTGACCACGGCAAAGGATTTGCCGGAACCGGGAGTACCAAGAACGATGCTCGCACGGAAGGGGTTGACGACATTTATCCAACCGTTGTTCCATTTCTTTTTGTAAAAGAAACGGGTGGGCAGATTGACGGAATATTCATTTTCCATGATTTGGGTTTCTTGCATGAAGCTCTCATTCTCATTATTGAAAACATCTTCGAGCAGATTGTTCTTTAGTAAACGGCTTATCCAGATACCAGCCGCTAAAAGGCAGAGATAACCAATACTAAGCGTCAATATGTAAAAAGCTGTACAGACAATAAACGATAGAGGCAAGTCGAGCAGCCACCAGTTAAAAAAGAATAGGATAAAGCCAATAGAAAGTACTATCCAGATATGCATCCATTTTATCTTTTCTTCTTTGACCCCTTTGGTTCCAAGACAGGACAAAGCAAGGAATACTATACAAAAAAATTTGGTGTAAAGTGAATAAGTGAACAATCCTGCTGTTCGTTGGAAATTGAGCAGTATCTTGTTTATTATTCCGATATCTATCCCCCATTCCTTAATAGCCGGATAACAATACCAATAAATATTTATGATTATAAACAAAATACTCAGTGCACGCATGAAGTCCATCACCCGTGCCAATCCTCTTAAATCATCTTCTTGTGACATAATTCCTGAATTTAATTGTGATACAAAATGTTTTATTATTAATCCTGCCGTCCGTAGCGACGGCGTTTTTTCCTTCGTTTTCTGGGTAATGGCAGTTCCCGCTCAGGTAATACCGGATCGGGAGAGAAAAGAGAAAGGAGACTACCGGAAGAAATGTCCTTTGTTGCGATTTTGCTGTCTGTCGGTGATTGCCGTTCCATATGGTCACCTGTGAGGTGCTGTTGTGGCTCCGAAAGATTTTCTCCGGCATTCTGGAAATATTCGTTGAAAACATTCGCCGAAAAGTCTTTGCCCAAACGGGAGCCATTCAGGACTACCCGGTTCTGATGGTCAATGAAAGTTACGCCATAGATGCGGTTCTCTTCATTGCAACGTAGTATTAAATCAATGCCTTGTGCAGAAAGCTCCTTGCGAAAGTCCGATTCTGTTCCGGTGCGTTGCATGGCAGCGGAAACAATATGACGGGTACGTTCTTTAAGTTTTTTCTTTTTAATAGTCGTACCGGATTGTTTTATTTGTTTTTCAAGGGATACAACGCCGGTCATTTTTCCGAGAACGGAGGATTTTATCGGTGTGCATATTTTTTCTCCGTCCTTATCCAAAGCAGAATACAGGATACCATGATAGCTACGTCCATTCACCTCTCCTTTAACTTCTTCCATACCGATGTTATAGAGAGAAAGCAAGGCTCGGAACTCGCCCATAGATTGGAATCTGTACATTTTCAGCAAAGGTTTCACTACATTACCGATTTGTTTTTTCAGATTGCCCTTGTTGCTGTCCACGGGGGTGAGCTGCCAGTCTTCGCCTTTCTTCTGACCTTCTGCCGGATGCAAACCGTATTTTTGTTCTAATTCTTCAGTGATAGCTTTGCTGCGGCGATATTCGTTGCTGTCGTTAATCTTCTTGCCGTCGCTGTCCACCCGGAGGGAGACAATATGGATATGCCTGCGCTCAATGTCTTCGTGCTTAAAAATCATATAGGGTTGCCCGCTATATCCTAATTTCTGCATATATTCCTCACCGATAGCTGTAAGCTGTTCATCGGTGAGTACATCATCCGGGTGCGGATTGAGGGAGATATGAATAACGGGCTTCTCGGTACGGAAGTGAGAAGGCATCCACCGCTGGAAATCATTCATGCAGTCATTGATATTGAATAGACCGTCTTCGGGCTGAAGCACAAGATTAGTGGCAAGTATTTTGGCATGACCCTCATCCACCTTATCCTGATTGTAGGCAAGTGCGCCGTAAAGAGATTGCCCCGTACTTATTTTCGCAACCATTGGTTCTCAAAAGTGTGGGAAAGTTCGATAATCTTGCGACTTAACTCTATCAATTCCATCGTGCTTTTTTCCAATTTATAAAGCATGGCTAGTGCTTTTTTTTCGGAGAAATGTACGTGGAGTTCCTTCACTGCCTGATTGTAATTCACTCCTACAGCACGGAACTGTTGATATAATGCCGTGAGTTTGGTGACGTATTCGAGTGCAGTACGGTCGGTACGGACTACCCGAAATTCTTCAGAAAAGACACGTGCGGCGATAAACTGCGATTTGGATTGCAGACCGGACTGCTCGAAAAGTGTGAGGAAACGAGCATGTTCTACCGCATCGAAGTTGACGGTGTAACGGAAAACGGCAGGATTGAGCTTTGGCTTTCTGCCACCTTTTTTTTCTTCATTCATAACTTTTGGATTTTATAATGGTACACTAACAGACCAACGGAATAGCTACGCCCTACCACTCTCTCCCAACAATTACCGACTTCGGAGGTAATTGCTCCCCTTTCTCCAACGGAAAAGGGGCAAGCGTTTTTTGCAGCAGAACTTGTTTCATGCAGCAAAAAACACAGCTTGCTATGTTCAAGTGAACATAAAAATCTAACCGTACCCGGTCAGATTAAGGTTAGCGACAGACGGCAAAAGCGGCAGTTGTAACCCGGACTGCTTAACGATACAAAGGTAAGGGGATGATAGTGGGCAAAAGAATGTGTATCAGTGCCACTTGATGCCACTTTGATGCCACTCGATGCCTCTGAATTTCAATGTGATACATACAGTATTTATTAGTCGTTTATTTGCGTTGCCATTCTTTTGAAGCATAGAAGTAATAATGTAAAGAAGTTGTGATTTCTTTCATTGATGAAAGGATGAAACAGTTCATTACTGGCGTACTGACGTGAAGATGTAGTGAAGTATTGTCGTACTGACGTATTGCCACATGGAAACAATGAAGTTCTTCAATAATGACGGGCTGATAGAATGAAACAGCGAAGTGATGAAATAGTGATGTAATGCTACACGGAAACAATGAAAGAATGGAACAAGGAAGTAATGAAATATTGAGATAATTAATTGAATAATGAATGATTTAAAAATTGAACGTATGAAAAAGGAACCGAAGTACATCGCATTCTCCACCCAGAAAGGCGGGGCGGGAAAAACAACGCTGACCGTATTGGTGGCGAGCTATTTGCACTATGTAATGGGGTATAATGTAGCCGTAGTGGATTGTGACTATCCACAGCATAGCATCGTGGAGATGCGGGAACGCGACCTGAAAATGGCTATGGATGATCCATACTACAAACGAATGGCTTATGAACAGGTGCAGAGATTGAAGAAAAAAGCATACCCGGTAATTGAAAGCACACCGGAGGATGCGGTGACGAAAGCCGGGGAACTGGCAGACATTGACTTTGACTTCATATTCTTTGACTTGCCAGGTACAATCAACAATGGCGGCGTGGTACGCACACTGGCACGGATGGACTATATTTTTTCCCCTATCTCGGCTGACCGGGTGGTGATGGAAAGCACACTCCGCTTTGTGGTGGTGCTGAATGATACATTGATAACCACCGGGAAATCAAAAATCAAGGGTATGCACTTGCTATGGAATATGGTGGACGGACGGGAAAAGTCGGAACTGTATGATGTGTACGAAGAAGTCATTCATGAACTGGGATTGTCGGTGCTAAAAACTTTCTTGCCGGACAGCAAGCGGTTCCGCCGTGAGTTGTCAGTCGGGCACAAGGCTTTGTTCCGCTCGACTATCTTCCCGGCAGATAAATCGCTGGTAAGGGGGAGCAACCTCAGTGAAATTATTAATGAGATTCTGGAACTGGTTAAATAAGAATGCATATGGCAAAGAAACTAAAAGAGGATATTAATCTGGACGAGATTGATGAGAACTTCATCATCTCGTCATTCAAGACCGGAGGTAAAGTACAAGCATCGGCCATCGACACCGCTAAAGAGAAGGTGACGGATGTACAGGAAGTACCGCAAGAACAAAACCAGCCGGAACAGCCGCAAGCGGAGGAAGAACCGCAAACAACGGTTCGGACGAAGGAGAACCGAGAAACCGGAAAAGGGAAAAAACGGGGACTGTCGGAGTACGGCGAAAGGTTCCTGAAACGGAACGAACTGAAAACACGACAGTGCGTGTATATCAGCCAACAGATTCATACGGTTATCTCCCGTCTTGTGCATGTGATAGCAGACAAGGATATAACGGTGGGCGGCTATATCGATACTGTACTGGCGGAACATCTGGAAAGGCATAAGGATGAGATTAATGAACTATACCGTCAAAAAAGGGAGGATTTGATATGAGCAATAATATAGAACTGATACTGTTATTCGGGCTTGCCATCCTCTATGTGCTATGGGCTGCGGTCTATCTGCAATTCGAGAAATGGAAACGACGAAAAGCGGAGAAAAACGCTGCTGCCATATTACCCCGCAAAGATGCATCAATAACTGAAATTCTGGGAAAAAGCAGTTTTGTACTTTCGGTATCAGTGCCACTCAATGCCACTTTGAAGCCACTCGAAGCCACCGAAGAAGAAAAGGAAAAAGCAGTTGAAAAAGATGATACATTTGCCCCCGAACCGGAAAAACACCCGCTGCAAGTGCCTGATGAAGAACTGGATGAAGTTTTCAATAATACACCACCGGAGGGAGAAGAGAATGAACCAATGGACATTGATGTGTCGCTGGATTATGAGGAAGAGGACGAGAGGTTGCAAGGATGCGGCGCATCAGGAGCAATAGCATCGGGGGTGAGTTTCGAGGATATGTGCGCTGCCGTGAAAGTGCTGGCTAAAGCAAAGGAAACGGTAAGCGAACAAGAAGAGAAGGAAGCCGGACGGACATTGACGGAATTACAACATACGGATATGTTCGAGCAGTTGACCGCCAACCATCCGCAACGGGCAGAAAGGGTAACGGAGCTGATAAACCGGCACATGGAGAACTTTCGGCAGGAATGGGAACCGGTAACGGAGGTATATGATAATGAAACGAACGGGAATATTCCCGATGATTTTGGAATAAATGATATTGTGTAACTAAAACGATTGGAATCATGAAAGAGAGGGAATACGGATAGTCATACTATCCACCACTAAAAAATCCATAACGAATTATTAACAACCGGATGCGGGGCTATCCAACCCTGCATCTATTAAAAAAGTTATTTATGAATACAAAGAAATATCTTCTGACAGTCGCCATCCTGTTTGCGACCGTGAATGCTATTTACGCACAAGGTAACGGACAAGCCGGTATTACGGAGGCAACAAACTTAATAACCTCATATTTTGACCCAGGGACGAAGTTGGTGTACGCAATCGGTGCTGTCTGTGGTTTGATTGGAGGGGTTAAAGTATATAACAAATTTTCATCCGGTGACCCGGACACTTCTAAAACGGCAGCTTCGTGGTTCGGAGCATGTATCTTCCTGATTGTGGCAGCTACTATTTTGAGATCGTTCTTCTTATAAATTAATGTGCACGCACATAAGTATTATATAGGATGAAGTTTGAACTTAATAAAGGGATTGGAAAAAGTGCTGAATTTAAAGGGCTAAAAGCTCAATATCTGTTTCTGTTCGCTGCCGGACTGCTCACGGTATTCGTATTATTCATCATCATGTATATGGTAGGCATTAGCCAGTGGATTTGCATCGGGTTCGGTGCGATCACAGCTTCGGTTTTGATATGGCTGACTTTCCACTTGAATGAAAAATACGGCGAACACGGATTGATGAAAATACTCTCTGCCCGCCAGCACCCCCGCTTCCTGATTAACAGGAAATCTCTCTGGAAATTATTCAAAAAAGAAGAAAATGAGAAATATATTAAAAGCTGCCACTATAGAAAGTAAATTTCCTTTGCTTGCGGTCGAACATGATTGTATCATCAGCAAGGATGCGGATATTACCGTTGCCTTCCGGGTTGAGTTGCCGGAACTATTCACTGTCACTTCCCCTGAATATGAGACGATACATTCGACATGGGCGAAAGCAATCAAAGTATTGCCAAATTACTCGGTGGTACATAAACAGGACTGGTTCATAAAGGAGAACTATCAGCCGAAAACGGATAAGGATAATCTTAGTTTCCTTTCCCGTTGCTACGAGATGCATTTCAACGAGCGCCCGTTCCTGAATCATGCGTGTTATCTTTTCCTGACCAAAACGACGAAGGAACGAGCACGGATGCAGAGTAACTTTTCATCCTTGTGCCGTGGAACTATCATACCGAAGGAAATAAACCAGGAAACGGCTACACGTTTTCTGGATGCGGTCGGACAATTCGAACAAATAGTCAATGATTCAGGATTTGTACGGTTAGTACGGTTAAGTACGGATGAGATTACGGGAACTGACAAGCAGGCGGGACTGATTGAGAAGTATTTTTCGCTCTCATTGGAAAATACTACCACACTGGAAGACATGGAACTGGGAGCGGATGGTTTACGTATCGGTAATAAGAAGGTATGCATGCATACACTTTCTGATGTGGATGATGTGCCGGCAAGTGTCGGTACGGATATGCGCTACGAAAAATTATCTACCGACCGCTCGGACTGCCGCTTGTGCTTTGCCGCTCCTATCGGTTTGCTGTTGTCGTGCAACCATATTGTGAACCAATATATTTTCATTGATGACAGTAATGAGAATTTGAAAAAATTCGAGAAGACAGCAAGGAATATGCAGTCACTCTCCCGTTACAGCCGCTCGAACCAGATTAATAAAGAGTGGATAGACCTTTATCTGAATGAAGCGCATAGTTACTCTCTAACCTCGGTACGCTGCCACTGCAATGTAATGGCTTGGTCGGACAATAGTGAGGATTTGAAAAATATCCGTAATGACGTGGGAAGCCAGTTGGCATTAATGGAATGTAAACCGAGACATAACACGGTGGATGCTGCGACACTGTATTGGGCAGCGATACCAGGAAATGCAGGGGACTTTCCGGAAGAGGAAAGTTTCTACACATTTATTGAGCCGGCACTATGCTTCTTTATTGAGGAAACGAATTATAAGAGTTCACCAAGTGCCTTTGGAATAAAAATGGCTGACCGCATCAGTGGAAAACCGATTCATGTGGATATTTCCGAATTGCCCATGAAGACGGGAGTTATTACCAATAGGAATAAATTCGTGCTGGGTGGTTCAGGTAGCGGGAAATCGTTCTTTATGAATCATTTAGTAAGACAGTATTGGGAACAGGGCACACACGTGGTACTGGTAGATACGGGAAATTCATATTCGGGATTGTACGAAATGATTAACCGGAAAACGCACGGGGAAGACGGGGTATATTTCACCTATACAGAGGAAAACCCGATTAGTTTCAATCCCTTCTATACACAGGATAAGGTGTTTGACGTGGAGAAAAAGGAATCCATAAAAACTTTGCTTATGACGCTATGGAAAAAGGATAACGAACCGGCAAGCCGTTCAGAGGAAGTTGCAATATCCAATGCTGTTACCTTGTTTATTGACCGGATAAAGTATGATGAAAACCTTGTACCATCCTTCAATACTTTCTACGAATTTGTGGATACGGACTATCGGGCGATACTGGATGCCAAAGGGGTACGCGACAAGGAATTTGATATAACCAATTTTCTGAATGTACTGGAACCGTATTATAGAGGTGGTGAGTATGACTTTTTGCTCAACTCTGACAAGCAGTTGGACTTGCTGGATAAACGGTTTGTGGTATTCGAAATTGATGCAATTAAAGATCATCCTATCCTTTTTCCGGTGACCACTATTATTATTATGGAAATGTTTATCAACAAATTACGTCGACTTAAAGGCGTAAGGAAGATGATAATAATTGAGGAAGCGTGGAAGGCACTGGCAAAGGAAGGTATGGCAGAATATGTCCGGTACTTGTACAAAACCGTCCGAAAGTTTTTCGGGGAAGCAGTGACGGTAACACAAGAAGTGGATGATATTATTTCTTCGCCTATTGTCAAAGAAAGCATTATCAACAACTCGGACTGCAAAATCCTCTTAGACCAGCGCAAGTATATGAACAAGTTCACTAAGATTCAGGAGTTGCTGGGACTGACGGATAAGGAGAAGGCGCAAATTCTCTCTATCAATATGGCAAATGTGGCTTCGAGAAAATACAAAGAGGTTTGGTTCGGACTAGGGGGTGTGCAGTCGGCAGTATATGCAACGGAAGTTTCAATGCAAGAGTACCTCACTTATACCACAGAGGAAACGGAGAAGTTGGAAGTGATGCAGTTGTCGGAAAGGCTAGGGGGAAATATCGAACTGGCTATCAAACAACTGGCAGAAAGTAAAAAACAAAAAAAATAGAATGAAAATGAAATACATTTTGTCACAAAAACAAATGAAAACGCTTGCAATAACATTTGCAGGGTTGCTTTGTCTATTCATTGTAGCCTGCACCGGACAGCAGACGGATATGAACAAATTGTGCGGAGAATGGAAAAGTATCTGTGAAAAACCGGATATACGGATTGCAAAAGACGGGAAGTATTACAGACTGACACTGTTTGCCAGAAATGGAATGATGGGTAATATGGAACCGGAAATATATCTGATTCAAGAGAAAGACGGGACTATGTTCATTGAGACGGGCTTTCATATTGATATAAGCTATGATGCCGGAAAGGATATTATAACATTCTCCACTTATGGAGATTACATCCGTAAAATCTAAAAAGTACATGAAATGGAACACACGGATTTTCTCTATTGGACTACTCTTCATCCGGAACTATACCATATAAATTCTTCATACAGGTTATTATGCGGTTATTGGACAAATGGGGCGTATTCCCCAGACCTTTATATTTTCAGAAAGAACAGAGGATTCTGGATAGCAGTAATCTACCCATCGGGAGAATTTTATGTCAGCCGTATTTTGAAGGTTTTCCAATCAACTATAGTCAACCTGTTTGGAAAGGTGTATTTAGGCTATAATGTAGAGAGTGACCTGCTGTTCCTTTCCTCCGAAGGATGTTATCATCGGAAACAAGGGTGGGAAGAATTTTCCTATTCTTTCCTGAAAACATCTTATAAACAGATTCAGTATTAGCACTACTAATCCGAATCATAAAATAATCTACTATAAATAATTTGAATCAGATGGATATTGGATTAATAGATGTTGACGGAAAAATGCCCAATCTGGCATTAATGAAAATCAGCGCATGGCATAAGAAACAAGGGGATTCTGTTGAATGGTATAATGGGCTATGTAGGTATGACAAAGTTTATATGAGCAAAGTATTCACATTTACCGAAGACTATGGATATTATATCAATGCGGAGATTATCGAAAAAGGAGGAACGGGATATGATTTCTTAAAGGAACTTCCTGAAGATATCGACCGCACGTTTCCGGATTACAGTTTATACCGGGTAGATGCGAACTTAGCATACGGTTTTTTAACTCGTGGGTGCCCAAATAGATGTAAATGGTGCATTGTACCCCGGAAAGAAGGCAATATCCGTCCGTATATGGATATTGAAGAAATTACGGGAAGCAGGAAAAAGGCAATCCTGATGGATAATAATGTGCTCGCTTGTGAATACGGTATACAGCAGATTGAAAAGATTGTAAAGATGAAAATCAAAGTCGACTTCAATCAGGCACTAGATGCACGGCTGGTAAATGATGAAACGGCTTTTATACTTGCAAAGGTGAAATGGATTGACCGGATTCGTTTTGGATGCGATACCCCGGCACAGGTGGAAGAATGTGAAAATGCTATCAACCTTATTAGAAAATACGGGTATAAAAAAGAGTTCTTCTTATTTTGTATCCTAATGGACTTTAAGGAATCCTTTGAACGTACCAATTACTGGAAGTTGAAAGGCGATCCGAGAATAATGCCTTTCTGCCAACCTTTCCGACATCTTGATAATAAACGCCATATTATTCCCCAATGGCAAAGGGATATGGCACGCTGGGCTAACAAGAAAGAACTGTTCAAATCAATTGAGTTTAAGGATTACCAACCAAGAAAAGGATTCTTGTGCAAAGAGTATTTTTTACAACGATTTGACAGTGAGTATGAAATGTAAAAATAATTATTTAAAAAAGAATTTTATGGGAAAGTACATTTTGAGTATTTGTATTGGTTTGTTGTGCTTTAGCTATGAAGCTAAAGCACAATGGGTGGTCACTGATCCCGGAAATCTGGCACAGGGTATTATTAATTCTGCCAAACAGATTATACAGACTTCGACTACTGCAAACAATACGCTGAACGGTTTCAAGGAGACGGCGAAAGTGTTTGAACAAGGTAAAAAATATTATGACGCACTAAAATCCGTACATGATCTGGTAAAGGATGCCCGAAAGGTGCAACAAACAATATTACTTGTCGGGGATATTTCGGAACTGTATGTAACGAACTACCAAAAGATGCTGTCCGATCCAAACTTCACTCCTGCAGAACTGGATGCTATCGCTTTCGGATATACAAAACTGCTGGAAGAAAGTAACGGGTTGCTTGTAGAACTGAAGACGGTAGTGAGCGCCAATGGTCTTTCTATGAGCGATAAGGAACGGATGGACATAATAGATAGGGTGTACAGGGATTTGAAGGAGTACCGCAATCTGGTTGCCTATTATACGAACCAGAACATTGCAGTTTCGTATCTGAGAGCGAAAGAGAAAAATGATACCAAAAGGATTCTTTCCTTATATGGTAATGCTGACGAAAGATATTGGTAACGGTCATGGGTGCTGAATTTGAAAATCTGCATCAGATTCTACGAAATCTGTATACAGAAATGTTACCGCTATGCGGTGATATAATAGGTGTGGCAAAAGGGGTTGCCGGATTGGGAGCTTTGTTCTATATCGCCGCTAAAGTCTGGCAGGCATTGGCCAGGGCAGAACCGATAGATGTATATCCGCTGCTGCGTCCGTTTGCTATCGGCCTTTGTATCATGTTCTTCCCTACTTTCGTTCTGGGTACTATAAATGCGGTTATGAGTCCGGTAGTAAAAGGATGCAATAATATACTGCAAGGACAGACACTCGATATAGAGAAGTACAGCCAGCAACGGGACAAACTGGAATATGAAGCAATGGTGAGAAATCCGGAAACAGCGTATCTGGTATCGGATAAAGAATTTGATAAACGAATTAAAGAATTGGGATGGTCACCAAAAAGTATGGGCACTATGCTGGCTATGCAAGTAAAAAAGGCTGGTTATGAAATGAAGAGGTCTATCTGGGATGCATTCCGTTGGGTAATGGAACTGTTATTTCAAGCGGCATCACTGATATTGGACACTATACGGACATTTTTTCTGATTGTATTGTCGATTCTCGGCCCGCTCGCCTTTGCAATATCTATTTATGACGGATTTCAGGGGACATTGACTCAATGGCTTACCCGGTATATAGGGATTTATTTGTGGTTGCCGGTTTCGGACTTGTTCAGTGCTGTACTGGCTCGTATTCAGTTGTTGATGCTACAAAAAGATGTTGCCGCACTGGAAGATCCGAATTTCATACCGGATATGTCCAACGTTGCCTATATTATATTCATGCTCATTGGGATTATCGGCTATTTTACTATTCCAACAGTATCAAGCTGGATTATACAGAATGGCGGAGCAGGCAGTTATAGCAAACAGGTCAATTCTGCGGGAATGAAAGGTGGTAAAGGGGTTGCTGCACTGACAGGCGCTGCGGTAGGACATACTGCTGGCAAATTGATGAACAGAGGTGGTTCATCCGAAGATTCCAACGAAGGTGAAGGAGGTTACTCCCCTTCAGGAAAAAAAATGTAAGATGTAACCTTCGAGAAAAGATGCCGAATAATCAATTAATTATTTATGAATTATGGAATTTAAAAGTTTGAAGAATATAGAAAGCAGTTTCCGAAAAATTCGGATGATTGCATTGGTATTTCTCGTGTTGTGCATACTGGTGACAGGGTACAGCATTTGGAGTTCGTACAACTTTGCGGAAAGGCAAAGGGAGAAGATTTATGTATTGGATAATGGGAAGTCGTTGATGCTGGCTCTCTCACAAGACCTTTCACAGAACAGACCAGTTGAAGCAAGGGAACATGTGAAGCGCTTTCATGAACTGTTTTTCACACTCTCACCGGATAAGGATGCGATAGAAAGCAATATTCGCAGGTCATTGTTCCTTTGTGATAAAAGTGCATTCAGGTATTACAAGGACTGGAGTGAGAAAGGATACTACAATCGTATTATCTCAGCAAATATCAACCAGACGTTGCAAGTAGACAGTATGGCGTGCGATTTTGACCGCTATCCTTATCAGATAACGATGTATGCCCGACAAATGATTATCCGTGCAAGTAATGTGACCGAACGAAGCCTTGTCACCAGATGCGGACTGATTAATTCAATACGCTCGGATAACAACCCGCACGGATTTACGATGGAACGCTTCGAGATATTGGAAAATAAGGATCTACAGGTAATAGAGAGATAAAATGAAAATACAAAGAAAAATCAATGAATGGCAAAACCGGACGAATGACAGTCTTCGCCGTATGTGCGGAAGACTTACACCGGGAAAACAACTGGTAGCTACACTTACTATATTACTGTTATTCAGCGTATTGTCTGCATATTTTACAATTTCGGGTATTTACCGTATGGGAAAAGAAGAAGGTGAACGATTACAAATTAAACATATCAGACAAATGAAACTGTATCAGTCAGTAGATAGTGTTCCTTACCCGAAACAGGAATATTTTGAAAATAGTAACAGATAAAGTAAAAGTCTATGGAAGATAATGTGAATAATGAAGATCTAATGCTGGAAGAAGGTATTGTACAAGCGGAAGAGCCAATGAAGGAAGTTCAGGAAGTTGAAGATGTCTCCACTCCACAGGAAGAAAAAAAGGAAAAGGAACGCAAAGAATTGACACCGGCAGAAATTCAACGCAGAAAAAAGATGCTTGTGTATCCCTTGATATTTCTTGTTTTTACCGGGGCTATGTGGCTGATTTTCGCTCCTTCTTCAGATGATAAGGAGAACCAGATGCAGAAAGGATTCAATATCGATGTCCCACTCCCCAATGAAAAGGGGTTAATGGATGACAAGAGGAAAGCTTATGAACAGGATGCCTTTGAGAAGCAACGGAAGACCAAAATGGGGACTCTACAGGACTTTGAAATTACGATTGGTCAAGAAGAAAGCTCTCCCATTAGTGTTCTTACAAATAATATGGTGGAAGAAGATGCACCCCATACAAGTAATTCGTCCGTCCGTTCATCTGCTGTTGCCTATCAGGATATGAATAGGCAACTCGGCACTTTTTATCAGGAGCCAAAGAAAGAGGAAGACGACCAGAAACAGTTGGAACTGGAATGGCGCATTCAGGAACTGGAACGGATGCAGGAGGAAGCTCAACAAAGGAAAACAACGGCTGATGAGCAATTGGAACTAATGGAAAAATCCTACCAACTGGCTGCAAAGTATATACCAGGAGGGAAAAACGGCGAACAAGAAACGCAGTCGGCTATCAACTTCGGAAACGGAAATACGGGAAACACTCAGGTAATTGCCGCACCTGTCAGAGAGGTGAAAGAACAGGTGGTGTCGATATTAGCTCAACCTATGAGTGATGCCGATTTTGTAAATGTGTATAGCAAACCCCGTAATTTGGGATTCAACACTGTACAAACGGCAGAAGAAAGTATTTCCAAAAACACTATTAAGGCAAGTGTGTACCGGACAGTAACACTGACAGATGGTAAAGACGTGCAACTCCGGTTATTGGAGCCGATGATGGTAGGAAAACAGTATATACCATCAGGTACGATAGTTACCGGTACGGCAAAGATTGGCGAAGAACGTATGGAGATAAAAGTTACTTCGGTCAGTCACGGGGGGAATATTACTCCCGTTAATCTGGGAGTTTATGACATACAGGGAATGAAGGGAGTAGCCGTGCCTAATTCGGAAGAACTGAATGCTGTCAAAGAAATGGCATCTAACATGGGGTCATCTCTCGGAACGAGTATCACTATCACGGAAGATGCCGGAGCGCAACTGGCTGCCGATTTAGGGAAAGGTGTCATTCAGGGGGCATCGCAATATCTGGCAAAGAAGTTCAGAACGGTTAAGATAACGCTCAAAGCTAATCATGAGTTCTACCTTTTACCGGAAAGATGAGACATACCACTAAAAAATCCAATTATAAACAATTTAAAAAAGAAGTATTTATGAAAAAGTTGATTTTAATGCTTGCCATCGGTGCAAGTGTATTCAGTGCAAACGCACAAAAGACAGTGAGAGTTGAGAATGTTCAGCAAGAAACAGAAGTTACCGCCAATGAAGAAGGGGACAACACAAACAGGGAAGATATACGCAAAAGTCCTTCTACGGGGGACTTGTACGAAGGACTTACCCGAACAGTGACTTTTAATCGTATGATACCTCCATACGGGTTGGAAGTGACTTATTATAAGACGGTTCATGTTATTTTCCCTTCGGCTATCCGCTATGTAGATTTGGGTTCTGCGGATATTATTGCCGGCAAAGCGGATGGTTCAGAAAATGTACTACGTGTGAAAGCTGCACTGCGTGATTTCTCACGGGAAACAAATCTGGCAGTGATCACGGACGATGGAAGTTATTTCACATTTAACGTCAAGTATGCGGATGAACCTACAAAACTGAATATTGAGATGAAGGACTTCATCCACGACGGAGAGGCAGTGAACCGTCCGAACAACTCGATGGAGATTTATCTCAAAGAACTGGGTAGTGAATCGCCATTGCTGGTACGATTGATTATGAAGTCCATTCATGAGAATAACGACAGGTTAGTGAAACATATCGGTTGCAAAAGATTCGGTATCCAGTACACACTGAAAGGGATTTATACGCACAACGGATTATTGTATTTCCATACGGAATTGAAGAACTCGTCTAATGTGCCTTTCAATGTAGATTATATAACTTTTAAGGTGGAGGACAGAAAGATTGCAAAACGCACGGCAATTCAGGAACAGGTGATTATCCCCTTGCGTACCTATAATTATGTGACGGTGGTAAACGGGAAAAGGAAGGAAAGAACGGTATTTACGTTACCTAAGTTCACATTGCCGGACGACAAGCAGTTGGTAGTGGAACTGAACGAACAAGCGGGAGGACGACATCAGCAATTCGTGATTGGTAATGCGGAGTTAATTCGTGCGAAAGTGATTAACGAACTGAAAATGAAGTAAGATGAAGAAAGTTATATTTCTATTGAGTATGGTAATGTGCTTTGTCCTGACGGACATGGCATACGCCCAACGCTGTTTGCCCGGTATACGTGGCATTCGAATCACGGGAGGAATGGTGGACGGTATCTATACTTCAGACAAACGGAATGAGCTGGGATGTTATTTCGGTCTATCACTGGATACGTATACTAGGCATTGTAACCGATGGGTGTTCGGCGCAGAATACCTGCAAAAGTATCATCCGTATAAGTCTGTTCGCATACCCACCTCACAGTTTACTGCGGAAGGCGGCTATTATTATACTTTTCTTTCGGATACCAATAAATTGTTTCTGCTTTCGCTGGGCGGTTCAGCACTTGCCGGATATGAAACGAACAATTGGGGCGAAAAGCTGCTTTATGACGGTTCTACACTAAGAAGCGGGGATAACTTTATTTACGGCGGTGCTGTATCGTTAGAACTGGAAACTTATTTAAGCAATCGTATTGTATTACTTCTGAATACACGTGAACGTTGCTTGTGGGGAAGTGATTCAGGAAGATTTCATTTTCAATTCGGAGCGGGTATAAAATTCTTAATCAATTAAATTTATAGTGGTAGCTAGCTGTATTAAGGAATAATACCGCCATTATATAATAGTTAATTCAGTAAATAATGAAAAAGATGTTTGAGACAATATTTGTGCTCGGTCTTATGTTGGTCGGCGTAATGTGTGTAGTAGCCTGTAGTGACAAGTTGGACGTACAGCAGGTATATAAGTTTGATATGGCGACATTGCCGGTTCAAAATAAAATCGTAGTGGATGAAGAAGCTGAAATCCGTTGTGAATTAATAAGAGGTGGAGTGTATCAGGAAACGAAGTATTATATTCGATATTTTCAACCGGAAGGAAAGGGACAGTTACGTTTGGAAGACAATACTATATTACTACCTAATGACCTTTACCCGTTGGAAAAAGAAAAGTTTCGTTTGTATTATAAATCTTTGAGTACTGACCAGCAAACAATCGATGTCTATATCGTAGATTCACATGGACAAATGATACAAAAAACTTTCAGTTTCAATAATGAGACTCAGGATAAGGAGGAAAGTAATGAATAATGATCTGGAAACAACAGATATTGAAGCTGTCAAAAAAGACGGCTCTTGTTTTAAATATCTTGCCGGAAGAAAGAAAAACAGAAGAATATGAATCTACTCATTTCTTATTTAGCCTTCTTAATTGTTTTTTGGGGGTATCACTTTATGACTTTGAATAAGGTTCCTACTGATATTGAATTGTGGGGAAGAGAAGATATATAGTTCTTTTCTGATATTAATAAAAATCCTCTTTCCTTAATTGGGATAAGAGGATTTTTATTGTTCTGGAAATCAAAAATAGCATAAATAATCTTATTCTCCTTTGGATAGTAGCAGGAAGATTTGATGTTTACCGCTTCATGGGTATTGCATGTACGTGATCTACCTTGTGTTCCAGTAATGAATACAGGTAATCTAATAAAAACATAGCCCATCTGGTGATGTCCATTTGGGCTAAGCAAGTCCGTTGCCATAGGCGAATCCACTCTTGCATCATCACTTGCCATATTGATTACTTGACAAGGTGCTTTATTACTCGACAAGGATTACCTACTGCCACACAATTTTCGGGAATTGAGCGGGTAACCACACTGCCTGCACCAATCACACTATTTTTCCCGATAGTAACACCCGGCAGTAAAATAACACCACCGCCAATCCAAACATTATCTTCTATTGTGATGGGTTTTGAATAAGTGCGACAGAAGCAACCGGATAATTTCTTATTTTCGGGAGTGTTAGTACGTCCGGCCACATCAGTCGTGTGTGCAGCGGTGTACATCTTGACATCTGAAGCAATGAGAACGTTATTGCCAATATCAATGCGGTTGTTGTCAACGAATGTGCAGTTCATATTGATGATAACATCACTGCCACAGTGTATGTTGATACCGTATTCGCAATGAAAATCAATGTCGACGTGTACATTGTCCCCTATCGAACCGAACAGTTCACCCATAATTTTTCTACGTTCACTTGTATTTTCCATATCAGTATCGTTAAGACTTCGGACAAGCCGTTTGCAGTGATACATGATTTGTGACATTTCCGCATCGGCAGTGAAAAATTCACCATCCATACATTTTTGATATTCCGTTTTCATACTACAATAAATTTATAATTAACACTATTTAACCGTATTCTGTTTAAAAACCAGCGTAACGTGAGAATTGAAGCCTATGCGGTTTTTAATGCCTATTTCTCAATATCATTTATAATTAATCCTAATTGCGCATAAATCCGCATAATTGGTTTTGAATTCTCTATAAAATACTGGTTATTTGTTTGAAAATAAGTATATTTGCGGAAATACGCAATATTAGTTATGCAGAATTATGCTGAAAGAAGAAAGACATCGGTACATTATAGACCGGATAAACAGAGATAGCCGAATATATGTTACAGGATTGAGTGAAGAACTAAAAGTATCTGATGATACGTTAAGGCGAGACCTTGTGGAATTAGAAAATTTGGGTTTACTTACTAAAGTACATGGTGGGGCTGTTGCCAAGTCTAATATATCCATAAAGTTTTTAGAGAGGTTGAATACTTCTACTCTCATAAAACAAGAAATGGCTGCAAAATTAGTTCCTTTGTTCAACGAAGGAGATGTGATATTGATAGACGGAGGAACCTCGAACCTTGAAGTAATGCGGCAGTTACCGAAAGACAAGTATTTTACAATATATACCAACTGTTTGCCTATAGCCAGCGAACTGTCCGGTTATCCTAAAGTAGATTTAGTGCTTTTAGGAGGAACGGTATTTCCTTCTTCTCAAACAACGGTAGGCGTATCGGTATTTCAAATGATACAATCCATCTATCCGGATTGGGTTATCGTGGGTGTAAGCGATCTTCATCCTCAAAAGGGTTTGACTACATCGGACCGGGAAGAAGCCATCATTAAGCGTTGCATGCTTAAGCAAGGAGGAAAACGGGCCGTACTTGCAACAGGCGAGAAACTGAATACAGCAAGAAATTATCATGTTGCTTCTTTGGCTGAAATAGATTATCTTGTTACAGAGAATAGTAAGGTAGATTATATTAAGCAGCACTGGCCTTCTTATACGTATCAAGTTCTATAAGTGCCCAAAAACAAAAGAAAAACAGAAGAATATGAATCTACTCATTTCTTATTTAGCCTTCTTGATTGTTTTTTGGGGTATCACTTTATGACTTTGAATAAAGTTCCTACTGATATTGAATTGTGGGGAAGAGAAGATATATAGTTCTTTTCTGATATTAATAAAAATCCTCTTGCCTTAATTAGGATAAGAGGATTTTTATTGTTTTGGAAATCAAATTAAAATGGTAAATTTCTATTTATCGGGCTTATTCACTTCTGCAACTAACTTGATAATTGCATCAACCTCTATACCATAAGCAGAATATGAAGTTTCTAACTTTTGGTTCTTAGTTACGCTCTTACCGTCCGGAGCTTTCAATTCTTTTACCGTGATTTTCACCCGATCTTTCAATGTCGTTCTTTTCTGCTTGACTAAAACTGATTTATATAATTGCTCAATCAATTTAATCACTTCGTTGAAATCAGTTTCAACCAATGAAATAGAACGTTCTTCTCTGCATTCAATTTCTTCACAGTTAGCAATTTTTGTGAAGTTGACTCTTACAATTGTGTAACATGGCTTGTAAATTCTCATAATGTTTAATTTTTATAGTTTATAATGTATAGAACTGCCTGATTAAAACAGGCTTAACTGTTGTGGCTGGGTATATCGCTGCTTCAATTCCAAAAGTTTGGCTTTGAGCTTACGTATGATTTGGGGATTATAGTTGCTACTATCGGAAATAGACCAGCGTTCAGTCTTGACATATTGCTGTTCCAACCGGTAAAGTCCTTGCCGAATCGCTTCTTTATAATCTTCTATTGGTTCATCCCAAATAGATGGGTGACTACCTCCACCGGCACAACCAGTACTCCAATTAATGCTAACAGCATACATTCCATTCATGGACTGTCCGATGTGGATTTTATTCATATTGTCAAGTTTGATTTCTTCTACAATGGGCAGCATTCCACTTAACCAACCGTGTTCGTTTAATTGTTTGCTGTTAAGTCCGAAAATCAGACCTCTTTCGTATGTATGGACGTTTTGTATGATCTGACGTACGTTTTTACCGAAACTCTCGAAATAGGCAATCTGTTCCTCGTCATTATGGCGCATTGCCAATAGATAGCAAAGGACAATATTGCGTTCTACTCTACATGGATTGTATTCTAAAATCTCTTGCAATTTCTCTTCTCGTGTCATTGGGGATAGGGTTTTCATATTTGTTTCTTAATTAGAGGGTCAAAATTCAACTATAAACAACCGGTTCTTCATATACTGCACGCTTCCTTTGGAAATGCGTTGGTTAATCCAGAAATGGTGGGAACCATAGCCATAGACGAAATACTCATCCAGTTCTGTCTTTTCCTGAAGTTGCTCCACTGACTGACGGAGTTCATTTTCATCCATACAAAAAAGAATGCTGTTTATTACTTGGATAAGAAGTGCTGGGATGTTTTCATCCCATACACAAATAATACTTTCAAATTTCACTGTCATATCTTCAATTTTAAATGGTTGCTTTTAATATTTCAGTCCAGTATATCGGTTCTACTTCATTGAAAATATAGTCGATGAAGTCTTTGCGTGCTTCTTTCTCCAATTCCTTGAAAAGTGCAGTGAATGTGGATATATTACCGTTCAGATGGACACTTGTCATATATTCGAAAATGTTTTCCACTTCGTAATATCTGCATTGTTGCGAAATTGTCTTACTGTATCTTGCTTTCATAATCATATATTTTTAAGTGTTAAATAATTGCACACAGGATAAACAGAGCTATCACTCCCCAAAACAGGATTTTAAGAGTGATGAAGAACAGGCGGAATAGCTGACGTATTGCCCACCACAAGAGGATGGCTAAAAGGAATTTAACTCCAAAGTAATACACATCAGCCACCATCAAAACGACTTTCAAAATATTTATGCTGATTGGAAGGCTCGTAAGCTGCTGTTTCCTATTTTTTTCTTCATTTTTCATAATTTCTGACTTTTTTTTTATGCCTTATCGGAGCCGGCTGTTGAGCTGTGTTTCGTGTGCATCAGAAGATGACCGGATATGAACGGGCAAATTTTTTTTGTAAAATACTACCCGAAGGGCTGGAGATTTTACAAATAAAAATTTGACAGGCAATAGACGGTCGTTTATCTTCGCACATGGAATACCGCTTAATAGTTGGCTCCCTATAGATTGGCAAGAGTAAATGAGGAAGGAATTATAAAAAGAAAAGTGAAGAAAAAACTTTGTGATAACCATTAAAAAAGATGGCTCGCTGGGAGCTATCCATTTTATTATCATGGCTTCTTAAAGACTAAATGCTATTAATCTTTTGCATTAATCCCTAAGATATATGCTATAAATTTCCTATTTTTGCCACAAGAGGATAAATGTCCTCTGTTTTTAGTAAGTTTATTTACCGTTCCAAGAAATCGCCAATTTCAAAACACAAAGGTAAGTAAACTGGCTCGGTCATATACTAACGTGACCTGTCAGTTACTTTTGTGTTGGGCGTTTGGCGATGCCTTTGGAACTGTAATTGGCAGTGTCACGTTTTTTAATTTTATATGATATGGAACAATTTAATGAAACCCCTTTGCAGGGTATTTTAGGAACAGATAATGGAAAACTGTTCTACCTCTTACAAATCGAAAAAGTCAGTGATCTCGTAAAACTACGGGGAGATTTAAGTACTGCTATCGACCTAATTTCAAAATGCGGAAGTTCGGAGGAAGGTATAAATGCCATCAATGCTTTGAATAGGCTACTTTCCGGATTGATGAAATATGATAATGACCATTATGAAGCAATGGATATTGCTCTTTCCAGTACCTTGAAAGCACTGAAAAATAAATAATCTAATTCTCGCTAAAATCCGAATGGGATAAATAACCATAAAAACAACTTTTTGGCATAATCGGAAAAGAAAAGTTTTCAGCTGGCTGGTGAAGATTTATATTCGATGTCCAGATGAATACTTTTCTGCGATTATGGATAGGCAAAAGGTAAATTCCGGTGCAAGGTACAGGAAATTGCTTTTTGACGGATAAACGGTTTTTATACCGATGGAAGACTTTGAAAACTTTAAATATCAGTAGTTTTATATTTGATTGTTTTTTGAATAACGATTCTAAGGATTGTTTGGTCACCTATTCTCTTCCTGGCTGGTATCATGGTATCAAGGCGTTATAGAAATAATGAAACGAAATCATCAAATTGTCTTTCCCAAAAAGACCCCCACTACCGAATTGGCTCCTAACTGCATACATTTGCGTTTCATCTGGATAAAACTCTGACCGGTGGTTGCGATGTCATCGACCAGAATTATATCTTTTCCTTGAATATATTCGGGATGGAAAATGAGATTGGCAAGTTTATCATTGCCAGTACTGCCTTTTAGTTGTTCCCGGCTTTCTTTGATCCAGATAGCACGGAAACCGTCCGCTACTTTTAGACGACGAGATAAAAGGCTACAAAAACGGGCAAAGCGAGCGATATTGCGCTCACGTGTAGCGGCGGGGATAGGTATAAGGATAGGATCATTCATTTCCTTAAAGAATGGCATACGACCTATACAGAGTGAAAAAATTTTAGCTAGTAAAGGAGCGGTATTTTTGCTTCCTTCTTTAAAACGGAATACTAAATTGCTGACCTTTTTTTGATACAGGGTTAGTTCTTTGGTTCTGGTTGGATAATAATCGTGGATATAAAAACATAATGTACCGTCATACCGCACCTTACCTTTAAAATAGGTATCATAAGGAAAGAACTGACGGACGAAATTACCCTCGAAGGTAAAACGGAGTATGTCACGCCAAAGGTTCAGGGTGATTTCATCCTGCAGGCGATAGAGTTCGCCTTCTATAGGTTCCTTATCTGCCAACCCAACACCGATTGTCAGGTGGTCGTTGAATTTGTCTTTGGAAACGATGTACCAGTCGAAAGAACGGCTTATCTTTTCTATCGGACAGTCGTGGGAACAGAGGAAGTAGAACATTCCGTCCTCTTTCTGTATGACCAGGAACTCGCCGGGCATTTCAACAAGCTGGAAGTAGTTGTATATAGGTGCGTTGTCTAAATCTTCAAACGGAACGGAAACAACAAGATTCTCAATCATAATCAATAGTTTGTTCAAAGGTAGAGGTTTTGGGGGATATTAAAAAAGCCTGATACGTTTATTTATGCATCAGGCTCTGATTTACCATATCAGGGGGGATTTAGTTGGGCATTTGCGGATACTGGATGGAAGCATGGCGGGTGTCAGCATTGAACACGACAATTACCTCGGTTGCTTTCTTGTCCATGCGGTTGTATTCGCAAAGGGCGTTCATCACCCATTCCCTGAAGGCTTTGGCGTAGCGGGAATCTATGCGGTAGCTTAGGAAAATGATGGCTTCGAGATTGTAAAAGGTGACGTAGATGTCCTGACCTTTTTCGTTCTTCATCTTCCGTTCCATCGTTACGTCATCTTCATGAAGCACGCCGGACTTGAAGATGGAACGGAAGTTGTTGCCTACCGTCTGGAGATATACGTCGAAAAGATGGGCAATTTCATGTTTGAACATCCATACGGTTCCGTTTACTATTTTGACTTCGACAATGGGTTTGCCGATTTCTTCCTCTGTGATTTTAATATATCCTCTTTCCATAATGATTTTGTTTGGGGGTAAAATTAGTTATTAATATCTTGTTATTTTATGGTTCCGGTAAGATATATGATATAAATCTTGCCGGAACGCTGTTATTAATCAGGGGTTCACTATGGCGATAGCACGTTTTCCTTTGCTTTGGAGTTTTTGTTCCAATACTGCCATGTCGTGACTCAATTTCCTATCTACCACACGGGCGTATATTTGTGTGGTCTGGATATTTGTATGTCCTAACATCTTGGAAACACTTTCAATGGGTACGCCTTGTGTCAGGCAAATTTCAGTCGCAAAAGTATGACGGGCGAGGTGGAATATACACGGCAAAGCAAGCAACAGCGAACAGGTATAGATTAAACGTAAAC
>OBLC01000113.1_pt1 | contig 63159 bp, 59 predicted proteins | sample 1503181 | NCBI WGS metagenome assembly OBLC01 (sample SAMN00265069, study PRJEB22529) | human gut metagenome
CGCAGGGCGACCCCGGCGAGGGCCTGAGTGACAACGCCAAGGCCCTGCTGCTCTCTCTGTTGGCCGGCACGGCCCTCGATAGGGACGCCTCCCTCGCTGCCCTGCGGGCGGAGTGGGGCGTGGCCGAGCCGGACGCTGACGCCACTGAGGCCGCAGACGCAGACGAGGGGGTGCTGTAAATGGCGCTGGGTATCGTAAGCATCGTCCCCTATACCCGTGCTGAGGTGGAGAAGATGCTCAAGCGGGCGATGTACAGTGAAGGAAAGCTGGTATTTACCGGAAGACTCAGCGTGCAATGGAAATACGGAGACTCCCTCTCCATACCGGAGGAGGTGGACTATGTTGTCGTGGGCGGCATAAAGCTGACGCGGGGCGGGTCCGGTAAAGCCAGCGGACACCCTGACGGTTATCTGGGTGCCACTTCGGAAACCACGATAAGCTTTTCTTCTAATACCTTATCCGCAGGCGGCTACCGGCCAAACGACGGCACCTATATGACTCTCAACGTCGAGGGCTACCACTACTACTGACCCCGCCGCAACAAAAAGCAGCCCCGGGGTGGGGGCTGCGGGAGGGGTTATTTGTCCCTGTAGTGGGAGCCGCACTGGACGATCTTGACCACGCTGCCATCAATGCGGTAGACGATCCGGTTTGCATCGTCGATGCGGCGGCTCCAATAGCTGGCCAGATCGCCGCTGAGGCGCTCGGGCTTGCCGATGCCCTCATAGCCGTTGCGGTCGATGTCCTTCAGAAGCTGTAGGATCCGCTTGAGCATCCTGCGGTCCTGGGTGGTCCAGTATTCAAAATCTTCCCACGCTTCTTCCGTCCATGCCTTAATCATCGAAGTTGACCTCGTGGATGGTGCCGCCGGTGGCTTCCATCTCGGCAATGGACTTGCGCAGCCGGGCCTGGTTCTGCTCCGAGTAAAACGGGTCTACCGACAGCTCAAAGGGCAGGCGCTGCTCCCGGGTCATCTTCTTGGCCAGCATAGTCACGGCGGTGGACATGGACATCCCCAGCTCGTTGCAGATGTGGTCAAAGCTGTTCTTCAGGTCGTTATCCATCCGGATGCTTACAGTGGTCTGTGCCATGGTATCACACTCCTTCTGAATACAATGTAGCACATTTGCAATACAATGTCAACGGATAGAAAAAAGAAAGGTCGTGATCTTATCGCCATCAAAGAGTATTCCCTCCGCCGGGAGGGAGCCCGGCAGCTCTCACCCAGCTTCCGAGTGCGGGAGTTTGCCTGCAAGGGCAGCGACGTCGTGCTCCTCGACGAGGAGCTTGTGGTGCTGCTCCAGTGCATCCGGGAGCACTTCGGCAAGCCGGTACATATCACCAGCGTCTACCGCACCGCCGCCCACAACGCCGCCGTGGGCGGCAGCAAGTCCAGCCAGCACTTGCTGGGTCGGGCGGCGGACTTCTACGTCGAAGGTGTGGACGTGGCCACCGTGGCCGCCTACGCTGAGACCCTGCTGCCCTCCCGGGGCGGCATCGGGCGCTACCTGAAGGACGCAAAGCACCCCACCCGCAAGACCGGCTGGGTGCATATTGATACTCGGGCGAATAAGAGCCGGTGGAGTATGTGAGGGGGTGATTCCGATGCAGTTCATCATCGAATACTGGGCACAGTGGGCTTTCGCGCTGATGGGCGGGGCCATCCTCGCAGCCATCCCCAAGATCAAAGCCCTCTGGCAGGCCGTGCTGGCCCTCCTGCATGACCGAATTTACACCGAGTGTTACCACTTCCTCAGCCTCGGCCATATCACCCCCGACGGCCTGCGCAACCTCACCTACCTCTACAAGACCTATCACACGATGGGCGGCAACGGCACCGGCACGGAGCTGTACAACCGCGCCAAGGCCCTGCCCATCCACGACTGACCGCCCGGCCTCGCCGGGAGAAAGGACACACCATGAACGCACATATCACCACCAACCGCACCATTTCCACTGCCACCCTCGCCCGCACCGCTGTGCTGGCTCTGGCCCTCATCAACCAGATCCTGAGCGCTCTGGGCAAGCCCCTGCTGCCCATCGACAGCACCCAGCTCGAGCAGCTCATCTCCACCGGCTTCACCACCGTGTCTGCGCTGGTCAACTGGTGGTTCAATAACAGCTTTACCAAGGAGGCCATTCAGGCCGACGCTGAGTTTGAGCGGCTGAAGAAGAGCGTGAAGTAAGAGACCGGCCATAACTGCATAGCATGATAAGAGCCGCAACTCTGGGGATAATCCTCAAGAGTTGCGGCTCTTTTGTTATAGAATTATTTTTCTGAAGACTTCTTGGATCCGTACCATTTCCATAGAAACCAGCCCAGCACACCAAAGAAAACAATGAATAAGACAACAAAAATCCAGAAGGTCCATGTTGAGTGCTTTGAATCTACAAAAAATTCAAAAACACTTTTACCTACAGCATTTACTTCTGCAAACCACATTCCGCTGAATAAGACCAGTAGCGCCAGTATGATATAGTTACACAAGAAAACGACCGGGTATCTCTGTATTATGTTAGCTGCTTTTTCGGCAGCGGGTTTCTTCAAAGTCGTAATGCGTATCACAAAATACATGAATCCAAATAGCAGATTCATCATGCAGAACGCCCATGCATCCGCAAGAATAAGAACAGGAAGCACCGATTGCCGCTCGTTTAATGTTTCTTGCACTGCGCCAAAAATGCTGTCTAAAGAAGATATTCCGCCAAAGACAATAAACGACAACGCCGTGAAAATGCCTATCAATCCCACCAGCTGTTGGGTCATTTCTTTTGTGATCTCAGATATTTTTGGCGCTAAGATGCTTTCAACTTCATGCTCCAAATCCATTCGTTTTTTGCTTACCAACTTCTGTTGTTGAATTGCAAGGTTCGAGTGGTCATAAAATTTCAACACGTTTTTGAAAGATTTCTTCCAATATTCCGACGCTGGATTATCTTCAACTTTTCGTTCTACATAGTGCAGGACAAAATCCAAATTTGTCCCAAACGTACCTAATTCCTGCTCGGTTTTGTTAAAGATATGATTACTTATGGAAGAATACATCAGTCGATCCGCTGAATTTGAAAGATATGTTTCAAGCTTCTCAACCCATATTTTGCAATCAAATTCCCCTTCAGAAGTTTTTCTTGACAACGACCGACACAAATCTAATATAGAATCTTGCATCTCTTCTGCGGTGTGGAATCCCTTTATCGGCTTTTGTTGAATGTCCGCAGCGCGGTTCTCTGTAAGAAGGTCTAACTGAACCATCTCTGTTTTTTCAGAGTTTCCTTTTGTTTTATTATTAAATGTTTTTCCGAGTCGCTTTCCTAACATAGTCATTTTATGTTTTTCTGAAATAAGAACGAATTGCATTCAGAGTGATTTCATTATCAAAGCCATTTCGATATGCATTCTTCCATGGAGTCTGCGAGTGCGTTATATCAACTAGTGCAGATGTAGAAAACTTAGCGCAGTGATCAAGCATCGCATCAATCAACTTTTTATCCGAATTGGAGATAGAATTCAACTCACAGCCATCATATGGGATCACAGCACTACCATAATATCGATATTCTCGATAGACTTCCGGTACCACCGGTCCAAAATCCCACGCTTCCATTCTTTGCTTAAAGCATGGTTGGCCATCAGAAGCATTTACAATGAATTGAACCTGTACAAAGTAAAGCAGTTTCTGTAATCTCAAATTGCTAACCGTCCGCCCCTGTTGTGCTTCATAATGAATGATGTATTTTGCAACTTCAAGTGCGCTGTAAGTCATAACCATGCCTCCTTTCAAAAATATACTCGATGATTTTCGTAAACAACTTCGACAAAAGCATGCACTACTTTAGCATTGCGTTTTATCTTGTGGTTATTTGTTTTTTTCTATTATATCAAATTTTGCTCCGTCGGTGTTCACGAACATGGCACTGTTTTTTGTGTATTATTTACAATAGTGTCCCAATTTTTTTGGAAGACCCTTTGAGTCTGTACCTCTTGACAGTAGTAAAAAGACCTGTATTCTATCGTATTGCAGTATATTCACTCACCCTCAGACATTTTCTTGGACAGCGGCATACATACAATCACTTTTCCGACTCGAGAATAGACCGTAGCTCTTCCGTCATAGTTTGGAGGTCTAAGCAGAGCTGAGCTATCTCAGAAATGCAGCTGTCCTGTTCATGTGCCTGGATATGCTCAACGCTCTTCATTATTTCAAAGATCATATCGTCGACACGCTGGAGTCTTTCTTTTGAATATCTCATTTCTCCGCCATTGTTTCTTTGAGGTTAAAAAGTGGGTTTCATAGTGGGTTACAGCAAAAAGAAAACACCCAAGAACTTGCGTTCCTAGGTGTTTTTCTTTGGTGGGCGCGGGTGGATTCGAACCACCGAAGCTGAAAAGCAGCAGATTTACAGTCTGTCCCCATTGGCCACTCGGGAACACGCCCAGATACAGTTTTTCGCAGTCACGGACTGCCTGTATATATTACCACTTGGGGGCGTATTTGTCAACTGCTTTTTACAGCTTTTTCAGAAAAGAAGCTGACCGCACGGCTCAGTCGCGGGGACGGCCATAGCGGTGGACTTTTTTGGAGGAATGGCGGGTGTGGGGGGAGTTGAGCAGGACCCACGCCACATAGATGATGGCGCAGATGGCGCTGACGACGAGCACTACCTTGAGGTAGAGGCTGCCGAAGAACTCCTGCAGCTTCGAGAAAGAGTAGAGCAGGCTGCTCCGGCTCACGTCCTGCCCGGCGATGAGGTTGACCATGCCGATGGTCTCGCCGGCCAGCTTCAACTCCACGGTGCCGACAACATCGCCCTGCTGGACGGGGGCGCAGACATAGTCGGGCAGATGGAAGTATTTCTGGGTCACGGTGCCGTCGCCCGAAGAGGGCAGCAGGGTCATCATGCTGTTGTCAGGGTAGAGCTTGAGGGTGTCGGTGTCGGAGGAATACTTCACGGGGATCTCTGCCAGAGCGAGGTCGGTATCCAGCGCAGGCTGGATGGAAAAGCTCTGGAACACCCAGTCGATGAGGCGGGTCGTTTCGTAGAGGGCCGGGCGGCGGTTGGCGTAGCCGTAGGTGTCACAGGTGTCGGGGCTCTGCATGATGCAGAAGATATAGGTGGAGCCGTCCTGATTGGCCCACGAAACATAGCTCTGGTCGCCGTGGTCGTTTTTGTAGGCCATCACATCGCACATGCCGCCCTGCATAGATTTGCGGTAGAAGCTGCCGCCGCTGGTCTTGTTGAGGGCGACGTTCTGGTTCAGCAGCACGAAACTCTTGGTGTGCTTTTCCTTGGCGGGCATGGTGAAGGCGGGGGCCGACGAGATGTCCACGAAGGCGTCGAAGCTCATCAGATACCGCAGGATGAGGTACATATCCACGGCGGTGGTCACATTGCCGCTGTCCAGGCCGCAGGCATCCGTCCAGGTGCTGCCGGTGGTGCCGATGCGCTGGGAAAGGGTGTTCATCTGGCTCACCCAGCCTGCAAGGTCGCCGCCCGAAAGGCTGTAGGCAAGGCCCATCGCGGCTTCGTTGGCGTTGCGCAGAAGCATGGCGTAGACGGCTTCCCGGTAGGTGAAGGTCTCATTGGAGCGCATATCGGCATTGTCACTGTTGTGGACATAATCCGAGATGGCGAAGGGCATCTGGAAGGTGTTGTCGAGCTGGTCGGCGTAATTCGTCAGCAGCAGCGCGATGGTCATATATTTGGTCAGGCCCCCGGCAGGCACCTGACGGGAGCTGTCCTTGTCGTAGACGATGATGTTGGTGTCGGTGTTGACGATGTAGGCGCTCTTGGCCTGCACCTCGTAAAAGAGGCTGGGGTCGAACATGGCCGAAGCCGGCGCGCACAGGCAGCTCAGCAGCGGGATAAGGCTCAGAAATAGGGTGACGATACGTTTCATGTGGACATTTTCCTCAAAAAGCGATAATATATTAGAGTATCGGACAAAATGTGCTGTCCGTTCTTACGGGACAAAAACAGGCTCAGCGAAGGGCCTTATACTTTATAATAACAGGTTTGGCGGAGCGTGACAAGGCTTTTGGGGCGATTTCACACTCCGCAAAAGGAGGCAGAGGATGGTATATCTTACGGGCGACACCCACGGCGAGCTGGACCGCTTCAAAGACGGGGAGCTGCGCCGGGCCGGCAAGGGCGATTTCGTCGTTGTGCTGGGCGATTTCGGCTTTGTGTGGGACGGCAGCAAGGCTGAGCAGAAGAATCTGGACTGGCTGCGCAAGCGGCCTTACACCATCCTTTTCCTCGATGGCAGCCACGAGAACTATGACCTGCTGGAACAGTACCCCACCGAAGAGCGATTCGGCGGGCTGGTGCAGCCGCTGGGCGGCAATGTGTACCACGTCTGCCGGGGCAGCGTACTGGAGCTGGAAGGGAAGAAGTACCTCTGCTTCGGCGGAGCGGAAAGCCCGGACAAGGAAGAGCGGGAAGCCCACGTCAACTGGTGGCCGCAGGAGATGCCCTCGGACGAGGAATACGCCCGCTGCGAGGCCGCGCTGGAAGCAAACGGCTGGCAGGTAGATTATGTGCTGACCCACGACGCGCCAAGCAAGTTTCTGGATTTCAGCGTGCTGGCTGAGGGCGAGAATAACCGGCTGCACCTCTTCCTCGACAAGGTCGTCATGAAAACGACTTACGAGAAATGGTTCTTCGGCTGCCATCACAAGGATGTGCAGCTCTCTACCAAGAGCCGCTGCCTCTTCTGCGATGTAGTGAGCATCGGCGAGAAGAAGCCGTGGTGGAAGAGAAGATAACGAAAAAGGACTGCCCGCGGGCGGTCCTTTTTCGTTACTCAATTCATTGTACCGGCTTTGTCGAACATCTGCTCCACCTGACGGGCCAGCAGGGCGTGTTCGGGCCGCTCGAGAAGCGGGTCTTCGGCCAGCAGGGCCGCAGCCTCGCTCTGGGCCGCGTGGAGGGTGCGGGTGTCGTTCATCAAATCGGCGATCTGCAAGGTCGGCAGACCGTGCTGGCGGCTCCCGAAGAAGTCGCCGGGGCCGCGGGTCTCGAGGTCGTACTGCGCCACGGCGAAGCCGTCTGAGGTGGAGCAGAGGAACTTGAGCCGCTTCTGCACCGACTCCGATGCATTGTCGCTGACGAGGAAGCACCAGCTCTCCGCCGCGCCGCGTCCCACACGCCCGCGCAGCTGGTGCAGTGCGCTCAGGCCGTACCGCTCGGCGTTTTCGATGACCATGACCGTCGCATTCGGCACGTCCACACCGACTTCGATGACGGTGGTGGACACGAGGGCATCCAGCCGTCCGGATTTGAAGTCGTCCATCACCTCGGCCTTTTCCTTCGGCTTGAGCCTGCCGTGCATCAGGCCCACCCGGCGGTCCGGCAGATAGGCTTTTGCGATGTCCTCATAGTAGCTCTTGACGGCGTTCAGGCCGCTGCCGCCCGCGTCCTCGATGGCAGGGCAGACGATATACACCTGTCGTCCGGAATCGATTTCTCTATCAAGGAAGCCGTAGAGGTCGGCCCGCTTTTTGCCGGTGATGCAGCGGGTCTTGACGGGCTTGCGGCCCGGCGGCAGCTCGTCGAGGATGGAGATGTCGAGGTCGCCGTACATCAGCAGCCCCAGCGTCCGGGGGATGGGGGTGGCACTCATGACCAGCAGGTGGGGGTTCGCGGCCTTTTCGGCCAGCAGGCCCCGCTGGCGCACACCGAAGCGGTGCTGCTCGTCCACGACGGCCAGACCCAGCCGGGCGAACTCCACGCCCTCGCTGAGGATGGCGTGGGTGCCCACGATGAGGTCGGCCTCGTCGTCCCGGATGGCGGCGAGGGTGGTGCGCCGTGCGGCGGCCTTCATGCCGCCGGTGAGCAGGGCTACCCGCATCCCGAAGGGGGAGAGCAGGCGGTTCAGGTTCTCGGCGTGCTGGCTGGCCAGGATCTCGGTGGGGGCCAGCAGTGCGGCCTGATACCCGGCCCGGATGCAGGCCCAGATGGCCGCAGCAGCCACCAGCGTTTTGCCGCTGCCCACGTCGCCCTGCAAAAGGCGGTTCATGGACGTTTCGCCCGACATGTCGGTCAGGATCTCTTCCACGGCCCGCCGCTGTGCGCCGGTGGGGGAGAAGGGCAGGGACTCCCAGAAAGGGGAGGCGTCGGCCTTCTTCATCGGCGCGCCGGTGGAGGCCGCGCCGTGGTTCTTCATCCGCCCGATACCCAGCTGTAAGACAAGAAGCTCTTCGTAGATGAGCCGCCGCCGCGCCGCAAAGGCTTCCTCCTCGGTGGCGGGGCAGTGGATGGCCCGGACGGCGTCTGCCTTGGAGAGCAGGCGGTATTTTTTCAGCATCTCGGGGGGCAGCGGGTCGGGCAGAAGCTCCGCGTGGGGGAGGAGCTGGCGGACGCACTTGGCGATGGCGCTGCTGGTCAGCCCCTCGGTCTGGGGGTAGACGGCCTCGAAAGGCGACGACTTCACCTGCGCGTCGGTGCGCACCTGCGGGTTGACCATCTGGCGGCGGAGCATCCCGCCCGTCACGATGCCCTGGAAATAGTATTCCTGCCCCAGCTCCAGCTTCTGGGCGGCGTATGGATTATTGAACCACGTGATCTCGAGGCTGGATACATCGTCCCCGGCGGTGATGCGCTCCATCCGCCGCCCGCCCGGCAGGATGCGCCCGCCGGGCTTTGCAAACACTTCGGCCTTCACGACGCACTCGGTGTCGGCGGGGGCCTCGGCGATGGAGTAGGGCTTTGAAAAATCCAGATACCGGCGGGGATAGTGGCAGAGCAGGTCGCTGAGGGTCAGGATGCCCAGCTTCTCGAACCGCTCGGCAGTCTTGGGGCCGACGCCTTTGAGATAGCGTACCGGGGTGTCCGGCGTGAGGGTGGTGTGAAGTTCGGCAGGCATGGCGCGGCCTCCTTTCAGGGAAAGTGATAGTATGCCCATTGTATCACGCCGGAGGGCAAAAGAAAAGCGCCCCGCCGGAGCGGGGCGCGGAAAAGCATTCAGACTTTACTGTCCTTCTTGAACAAGCCTTTGAATCCTTCCCAGAGGGAAACGACCCGGGGCCGGGGCAGAAAGTCGTTGACCAGCAGCGCTGCGATGACGCCCATGGCGGTGTCGAAGATGCGGTTGAGAGCGTAGCTCATATAGCTCTCAATGGGGGTGCTGAACAAAACGATGTAGAGCACCACGATGGACAGCGCTGACTCTTTTAGCATAGCACAGAGCGAAGAGGGAAGACAAGATTTTCCCAATAAGTAGATTATTTAACGAGCAAAACGACAAAAAATCCCGGATGCCTCAGCACCCGGGAATCTTTTGGAGGTGACGACCAGATTTGAACTGGTGGATGAGGGTTTTGCAGACCCTTGCCTTACCACTTGGCCACGTCACCATATTCGGAGCAACGATTGCTGCTCCATTTGGAGCGGCCGACGAGGCTCGAACTCGCTACCTCCACCTTGGCAAGGTGGCGCTCTACCAGATGAGCTACGGCCGCATATTCGGTGCGTTTACCCTCGCACCCTCCCGAGCGATTCTCTCGAATTTCGGGGTCCCCGCGAAAGCTTGCGAAGCAAGATTTTGTGGGGAAGAGGAGAAAGTCTGGCGTTCATCACGGCAGTCTTGCTTACAAGACTGCACGATGAACAGCAGGACTTTCGACGAAGCGACCCGGATCGGGCTCGAACCGACGACCCCCAGCGTGACAGGCTGGTGCTCTAACCAACTGAGCTACCGGGCCATACTGGAACAACGATTGCTGCTCCATTATGGAGCGGCCGACGAGGCTCGAACTCGCTACCTCCACCTTGGCAAGGTGGCGCTCTACCAGATGAGCTACGGCCGCATATTGGAAACCCTACTGGGTCTCCTGACTGGTGCCTCCGATCGGAATCGAACCAATGACACGGGGATTTTCAGTCCCCTGCTCTACCGACTGAGCTACAGAGGCGCACCGGACGATGATTATTATACCTGAAATTTCGATTTTGTAAAGGGGTAAATGCAAAATTTTTTGAGAATTTTTGAACTTTCTATATTTTGCCCGTGTTATCGCCTAAAATAAGACTGACTTTTCTGACGCTTTTGCGGGCGGCAGACAGGGAAAGACTATTTGACATCTTCAACAACCTATGGTTTAATAAATAAGAATGAAAAAAATCGCTTTTCTCCCGCTGTGGGAATATATACCTATATATAGCAAAAGCGTTTGAGACGGCTCCACTGCAAGAACATTCCGGGGCCGGGAGGAGCAGCATGGCAAGAAAACAGGAATATGGCAACGAAAGCATCACTTCGCTGAAGGGTGCCGACCGTGTGCGCAAGCGCCCGGCCGTCATCTTCGGCTCGGACGGCGTGGAGGGCTGCGCCCACTCCATCTTTGAGATCGTCTCCAACTCCATCGACGAGGCCCGCGACGGCCACGGCGACACCATCAACGTCACCCGCTGCAAGGATGGCAGCGTCATCGTCGAGGACTTTGGCCGCGGTATGCCCGTGGACTGGAACAAGGGGGAAGAGCGCTACAACTGGGAGCTGCTGTTCTGTGAGATGTACGCAGGCGGCAAGTACGGCGAGGGCGAGGACAACTATGAATTCAGCCTCGGCCTGAACGGTCTGGGCCTCTGCGCCACCCAGTACGCCTCGGCATGGATGACCGCCGACATCTACCGCGACGGCTTCCACTACCACCTCGACTTCCAGAAGGGCGAGAATGTGGGCGGCCTGCACAAAGAGCCCTACAAGGGCCGCCGCACCGGCAGCATCATCCACTGGAAGCCGGACGATGAGGTCTTTACCGACATCGACGTCCCCGGCAGCTACTATAAAGATGTCCTCCGCCGTCAGGCTGTCGTCAACGCGGGCCTGACCCTCAACTTCACCGACGAAAAGGAGAAAGACCCCGCCACCGGCAAGCCGTGGAAGGAGAGCTGGTGCTATGAGCACGGCATCGCCGACTATGTAGCTGAGACGGCGGGCGAGGACAGCCTGACCCCGGTGTTCAGCTGCGAGAGCGAAGCCACCGGCCGTGACCGCGAAGACCAGCCTGACTATAAGGTAAAGATGAGCGCGGCGTTCTGCTTCTCCAACAAGGTGCAGCTGCTGGAATACTACCACAACTCGTCCTGGCTGGAGCATGGCGGCAGCCCGGAGCACGCCGTCCGCACGGCCTTCGTCTACCAGATCAACAAGTATCTGAAGGAGAAGAACCTCTACAAAAAGGGCGAGAGTGCCATCAGCTTTCAGGATGTGCAGGACTGTCTGGTCTACGTTTCGTCCAGCTTCTCCACCCGCACCAGCTACGAGAACCAGACCAAAAAGGCCATCACCAACAAGTTCGTCTCTCAGGCAATGACCGACTTCCTCAAGCACTATCTGGAAGTCTACTTCCTCGAAAAGCCCGACGAGGCCCAGAAGATCTGTCAGCAGGTGCTGGTGAACAAGCAGAGCCGTGAGCACGCCGAAAAAACGCGACAGAGCATCAAAAAGACGCTCTCGACCCAGATCGACCTTGCGAACCGGGTGCAGAAGTTCGTGGACTGCCGCACCAAGGACGCCTCCCGCCGGGAGCTGTATATCGTCGAGGGCGATTCGGCTATGGGTGCGGTCAAGACCAGCCGCGACAGTGAATATCAGGCCATCATGCCCATCCGCGGCAAGATCCTGAACTGCCTCAAGGCCGACTATGCCCGCATCTTCAAGTCGGACGTCATCGTGGACCTTATCAAGGTCATGGGCTGCGGCGTGGAGCTGGGCGGCAAGCACAACAAGGAGCTTGCTACCTTCAACCTCGACAATCTCCGCTTCAATAAAATCGTTATCTGTACCGATGCCGACGTGGACGGCTACCAGATCCGCACACTGGTGCTGACCATGCTCTACCGCCTGACCCCCACCCTCATCAACGAGGGCTACGTCTATATCGCGGAGTCGCCGCTGTACGAGATCACCACGAAAGACCGCACCTATTTCGCCTACACCGAGCCCGAGAAGGCCACCTTCCTCGAGGAGATCGGCGATAAAAAATACACCATCCAGCGCTCGAAAGGTCTGGGCGAGAACGACCCCGAGATGATGTGGCTGACCACCATGAACCCCGAGAGCCGCCGCCTCATCAAGGTGATGCCCACCGACGTGGAGCGCACCGCGCAGGTGTTCGACATCCTGCTGGGCGACAACCTCGCAGGCCGCAAGGAGCATATCGCCCAGCACGGCGCAGAGTATCTGGACGATCTGGATGTGTCTTAAAGAGGAACGAGAATGGCAAAAAAATCGAGCAAAAAAACCGCAAAGCCTGTCCGCCCCCAGCTGGGCGAGGGCGTTGAGATACTGAACGCCGGCAGTGTGCTGGAAGACCCCATCACCCGCACGCTGGAAACGAACTATATGCCCTACGCCATGAGCGTCATCGTCAGCCGCGCCCTGCCGGAGATCGACGGCTTCAAGCCCGCCCACCGCAAGCTGCTGTATACGATGTATGAGATGGGCCTGATCAAGGGCGCGCGCACCAAGTCGGCGAACATCGTGGGCAGCACCATGCACCTGAACCCCCACGGCGACGCCGCCATCTATGACACCATGGTCCGCATGGGCCGGGGCAACGAGAGCCTGCTGGTGCCCTTCGTGGACAGCAAGGGCAACTTCGGCAAGGCCTACAGCCGGGATATGTCCTGTGCCGCGGCCCGCTACACCGAAGCAAAGCTGGAAGGTGTCTGCGAAGAGCTGTTCCGGGACATCGACAAGGAGACGGTGGACTTCCTCCCCAACTACGACGGCACCACCACCGAACCGACCCTTCTGCCCGTGACCTTCCCGACCATTCTGGCCAACAACACGCTGGGCATCGCCGTCGGTATGGCCTGCAACATCTGCTCCTTCAATCTGGCAGAGCTGTGCAGCACCACCATCGCCCTCATGAAGGATGCAAAGCACGACATCTCCACCACCATGCCCGCCCCGGACTTCGTGGGCGGCGGCCAGATCCTCTACGACGAAGCCCAGATGCGGGACATCTTCGAGAATGGCCGTGGCAGCGTGAAGGTGCGCGCCCGCTACGCCGCCGTGCCGGGCGAGAACATGATCGAGATCACCCAGATACCGCCCACCACCACGGTGGAGGCCATCATGGATAAGATCGCCGAGCTGGTCAAGGCGGGCAAGATCAAAGAGATCAGCGATATGCGGGACGAGACCGATCTGAACGGCCTCAAGCTCACCCTCGACCTCAAGCGCGGCGTGGACGCCGACAAGCTGATGGCCAAGCTCTTCAAGGTCACCCCGCTGGAAGACAGCTTCAGCTGCAACTTCAACATCCTTGTCTCGGGCCAGCCCCGGGTCATGGGGGTGCGGGAAATTTTGCAGGAGTGGGCGGCTTTCCGGATGGAATGCGTCCGCCGCCGCACCTGGTATGACCTCCACGGCAAGGAAAAGCGCCTCCACCTGCTCAAGGGTCTGGCGGCGATTTTGATGGACATTGACAAGGCCATCCACATCATCCGCACCACGGAGGAGGAGACGGAAGTCGTCCCCAACCTGATGATCGGCTTTGGCATCGACGAAGTGCAGGCCGACTATGTGGCCGAGATCAAGCTGCGCCACCTCAACCGGGAATATATCCTCAAGCGCACCGGCGAGATCGAGCAGCTGGAAGCCGACATCGCCGATTTGAACGACATCCTCGCAAAGCCTGCCCGCATCCGCAAGATCATCATGAAGGAACTGGCCGACGTGGCAAAGAAGTACGGCCAGCCCCGCCGCAGCGAGATCCTCTACGACCTGCCCGAGGAAGAGGGCGGCGCCGAAGAAGAGGCCGTGCCGGATTATCCCGTCACTGTCTTTTTCACCCGCGAGGGCTATCTGAAGAAGATCCCGCCCCAGAGCCTGCGCACAGCCGGTGCGCACAAGCTCAAGGAGGGCGACGAGATCGTCCGGCAGGTGGAGACGCGGAATAACGTAGAAGCGCTCTTCTTCACCGACAAACAGCAGGTGTATAAGGTGCGTCTGGCCGAGCTGGAAGACGGCAAGGTGGCCCAGATGGGCATTTATCTGCCGGGCCGTCTGGGCATGGACGAGGGCGAGAACATCCTCGACATGGTCATTACCTCCGACTACAGCGGCTATATGCTCTTCTTCTTTGCCAGCGGCCGGTGCGCAAAGATACCGCTCAGCTCCTACGCCACCAAGCAGAACCGCCGCAAGCTGCTGAAAGCCTACTGCGACAAAGAGCCGCTGGCGACCCTGTTCTTCCTGCCCGAGGAGACGGAGCTGGCCATCCGCACCAGCGCGGGACGGATGCTTCTGGTCGGCACGGCGCAGATCGCCGCAAAGACCACCCGCGACAGTCAGGGCGTGGCCGTCGTGACCCTGAAAAAGAACCAGACCATCGCCTCCGTCGTCCCGGCGGATACGCTGGAACTGGCGAACCCCCACCGCTACCGCGTCCGCAGCCTGCCGGCGGCCGGTGCGCTCGTCCGCGCGGAGGATGAAGGGGAGCAGATGACGATGCTGTGATTTTTGCGCCTGCCAAAGCCTCTCCCTTTGGGAGAGGTGGCATTGCGAAGCAATGACGGAGAGGGCAAGCCCGGCAGGAAAGAGCCGTGGGCGCAGCGATAGGCAGGCTCTTTGTCAGAGCGATACTATCGCTGTGTCTGGGATTCGTCGTCAGCGGCCTAGCCCTCTCAGTCGGGCTTGCGCCCGCCAGCTCCCCCAAAGGGGGAGCCATTGGCATGTCGGTCAGCTTTCGTCTGGACGAGCGAAGCACAATATCTCGGAAACAGCAGTGCTCCGCTGTCTAGGCCAGCGACAGCTTGACAAGGAGCGTTGTCCAGAAGCCGCTGTCCCCGCAAGCAAGGCCCGCCCTCTTGCGTCCTGTCGGGCCTCAGGCGTCCAGTGGAAAGTTATCCGGCCTGCCAAGGGCTCTCCCTCTGGGAGAGCTGGCGCGAAGCGCCTGAGAGGGCGCGCCCGGCAGGAAAGAGCCTATGGAGCGCGAGGAAGGAGAAGATAACCATGCAGAACATCGACCTGATCTGCGTCGGCAAGCTCAACGCGAAATACTTCGCCGAGGGCGTGGCCGAATACCAGAAGAGGCTGGCGGCGTTTGCGTCTTTCCGCATCGTCGAGCTGCCGGAAGAAAAAATCGAAGAGAAGAACGCCTCCGACGCCGTGGTGAAAAAGGCGCTGGACAAAGAGGGCAGAGCCATCCTCGGCAGCGTCCGCAGGGGCGCGGCCATCGTCGCCCTGTGCATCGAGGGAAAACAGATCTCCTCCGAGGAGCTGGCGCAGTTCCTCGCCGACCGCGCAAACAGCGGCGCGGGAGACGTGGCCTTCGTCATCGGCTCGTCCCACGGCCTCTTGGACGAGGTCAAGCGCGCGGCGGCGCTCCGGTTCAGCATGGGCCGCATCACGATGCCCCACCAGCTGGCCCGCCTTGTCCTCACCGAACAGATCTACCGTGCCTGCACCATCAACGCGGGGATGAAGTATCATAAATAAAAGGTCGGAGAGGGCGCTTGTAAACTTTCTGTGCAAAGCTTGACTTTTGGGGAGAATGGCATATAATAAAAGTGATAAAGGTAGAAGCAAATGAGTCCATTGGGCTTCACCTCCCTTCCCATAAAATGGGCGGGCAAGGCCGCAAACCCATTATAACATATAATTCGCCAAAAAGATACAGGAGAGGGAAAGAGAAGAGTGACTGTAAACTTTCTGTGCAGTGCTTGACTTTTTGGGAAAAAGCGCATATAATAAAGACAATGAAAGTGGTAATCAAGCTAGTCATTTGACTCACCAAGAAGAAAACCCCCTCACGGAGCTGCTATCTCCGAAAGGGGGTCTTCTTTTTAGTGCTTACGGCCCGTGAACCATCCGTCAAGCCACTTGCAGATGTAGTAAGATGCTACATTTGCTGCGACGGACAGAATGAAAGTAGAAATACTAGGCATTTGTCTCACCTCCCCTCCCGAATAAATGGGCGGGCAAGGCCGCAAACCCATTATAACATATAATTCGCCAAAAAGATACAGGAGATGCCAAGAGAAGAGTGGCTGTAAACTTTCCGCACAGTGCTTGACTTTTGGGGAGAATGGCATATAATAAAGATGGTAAATGTGGAAGCAAATGAGTCCATTGGCTCACCCAAAAGGAAAGATCCCCTCCCGGAGCTGCAATCTCCGAAAGGGGGTCCTTTTTAGTGCTTACGGCCCGTCAGCCATCCGTCAAGCCACTTGCAAATGTAGTAAGACGCTACATTTGCTGCGACGGACAGGATAAATGCGGAAATAGACTCCATTGGGCTTCACCTCCCTTCCCATAAAATGGGCGGGCAAGGCCGCAAAACCATTATACCACTCTTTTCGCCAAAAAGATACAGGAAACGATGCGGCCTAGCCCTCTCAGTCTCGTCGCAAGCTCCTCGCCAAGGCCGGGTTGCGGCTCCCAGCGTCTGCTTCGCTGCCGCTCGCATCCTGCTGGCCGCTGCCCCAACAGCTCCTCCCTGTTTCCGCCACTGGCGGCGGTCGTCGGTAAGCAAGGCCCGCCCTTTTGCGTCCTGTCGGGCCTCAGGCGTCCAGTGGAAAGTTATCCGGCCTGCCAAGGCCTCTCCCTTTGGGAGAGGTGTCACCGAAGGTGACGGAGAGGGCAAGCCCGGCAGGAAAGAGCCACAGGCGCAGCGATGGGCAGGCTTTTTGTCAGAGCGATACTATCGCTGTGCCTGTGATTCTCGGTCAGCAGCCTAGCCCTCTCAGTCTCGTCGCAAGCTCCTCGCCAGCTCCCCCAGAGGGGGAGCCCTTGGCATGTCGGCCAGCTTTCGTCTGGACGAGCGAAGCACAATATCTCGGAAGCAGCAGTGCTCCGCTGTCTAGGCCAGCGACAGCTTGACAAGGAGCGTTGTCCAGAAGCCGCTGTCCCCGTAAGCAAGGCCCGCTCTTTTACGCCATATCGAACCTCAGTCGTCCAGTAGGAAGTTACCCGGCCTGCCAAAGGCTCTCCCTCTGGGAGAGCTGGCGCGAAGCGCCTGAGAGGGCGCACCCGCTGTCCCCGTAAGCAAGGCCCGCCCTCTTGCGTCCTGTCGAACCTCAGGCGTCCAGCATAGACCTGACCGGCCTGCCAAAGCCTCTCCCTTTGGGAGAGGTGGCATTGCGAAGCAATGACGGAGAGGGCAAGCCCGGCAGGAAAGAGCCGCTGCGCAGCGATGGGCAGGCTCTTTGTCAGAGCGATGCTATCGCTGTGCCAGAGCTGTTTGTCAGCGGCCTTGCCCTCTCAGTCTCACTTCGTTCGCCAGCTCTCCCAGAGGGAGAGCCTTTGACTGAGAGCCCTCCGTGAATTTGTGGAAAATGCACGAGTGAAAAGAGAAGAATTTGTAAAGGTGATAAAAATGCGAAGAAGATATTGACAAAAATGATGGGTGGGGTATAATGATAACACAGGCCGACAGCCGGAAATGGATGGCCTGCCTGTATAATTCATTTTTATTTATGGAGGCAAAAATCATGAAAATGGCAAAGAAACTGCTGGCCGTTGTCCTCGCTGGTGTTATGGCAGTGTCCATGCTGACTGGCTGCGCTCTGAGCGACAAGGTCAAGGCTGAGGCTCTGGAGAAGGCACTGAACAGCACTCAGGTCAAGGCTGCTACTCAGAACCCCGACGAAGCTAAGAATGTCACCTTCTCCTACAAGAGCGACCTGAACAGCGTTGCTGGCAAGGCTTGGGGCGATGAGAACGGTATGAAATCTGGCAAGGCTACCAGCTTTGCTACTACCTATGTTGGCAAGCTCGCTGAGTACACCAACGGCGGCAAGAAGTACTTCACCTACGTTGTTGATGTCACCGATGTGAAGACCGGCAAGTCTGGTGAGTGGACCACCCGCGCTGTTGATCTGCGTGACGCAGTTGCAAACAAGGGCTTCGGCACTACCAAGGAAACCATTAAGGACTACAACGCCGACAACACCAAGAAGACCGGCAAGTTCGGCTTTGACATCAAGAGCGTGACCAATGATGTGAGCGGCTCCAAGAAGACCACCAATTACGCAATCATCGTCTTCGAGGCTGGCGCTAACGCCTAATCACCCCATCTCCTCAAATCATTACAGACCCGGTCTGTGATACACATTGAGAAATGACTCCAAGGCCCGGAGCGGGAACGCTCCGGGCCTTGGTTTTTTCTTTTTTGGGAGACGGGGCGGGGCGGAGCGCGGGGGCCGGGCTTTACAATCCCCGCAAAACATGATAAAGTAAAGGTACTCTGCTTTCAACAGGAAAAGCAGGCCCGGCCGCGGGGAAAGCCGCCGGGACAACGACGCAACACGACACGGCAAACCAGCCGCGGACGGAAAGGATGTACTTACAATGGAACAGAGCGAAAAGACCCTTGATATGATCGTCAATCTCTGCAAGAACCGGGGCTATGTCTTCCCCGGCTCTGAGATCTACGGCGGTCTGGCCAACAGCTGGGACTACGGCCCTCTGGGCGTCGAGTTCAAGAACAACGTCAAAAAGGCATGGCTGAAAAAGTTCGTGCAGGAGAGCCCCTACAACGTGGGCCTCGATGCCGCCATCCTCATGAACCCCCAGACCTGGGTCACCACCGGCCACGTGGCCGGCTTCTCGGACCCCCTGCTGGACTGCCGCGCCTGCAAGGCCCGCCACCGCGCCGACAAGCTCATCGGCGACGAGCACCCCGAGGTGAACGTGGACGCCATGAGCTTTGACGAGATGGACGCCTTTATCGCAGAGCATGAGGACATCGTCTGCCCCGTCTGCGGCAAGCACGACTTCACCCCCATCCGTAAGTTCAACCTGATGTTCAAGACCGCCATCGGCGTCACCGAGGACAGCTCTTCCACCTGCTACCTCCGCCCCGAGACGGCGCAGGGCATCTTCGTCAACTTTGCCAACATCCAGCGCACCACCCGCCGCAAGCTGCCCTTCGGCGTCTGTCAGGTGGGCAAGGCCTTCCGCAACGAGATCACCCCGGGCAACTTCACCTTCCGCACCCGCGAGTTCGAGCAGATGGAGTGCGAGTTCTTCTGCAAGCCCGGCACCGACCTCGAGTGGTTCAGCTACTGGAAGAACTACTGCGAGAACTGGCTGCTGAGCCTCGGCATCAAAAAGGAGCATCTGCGCCTGCGCGACCACGAGCCTGCCGAGCTGGCCTTCTACAGCCGCGCCACCACCGACATCGAGTACGCCTTCCCCTTCACCGACTGGGGCGAGCTGTGGGGCATCGCCGACCGCACCAACTACGACCTGAGCCGCCATCAGGAGGCCTCCGGCAAGAGCCTCGAGTATTTCGACAGCGAGACCAACGAGCACTACATCCCCTACGTCATCGAGCCCTCTCTGGGCTGCGACCGCGTGGCGCTGGCCTTCCTGTGCGAGGCCTACGACGAGGAGCATCTGACCGACAGCAAGGGCAAGGAGGACGTCCGCACCGTCCTGCATCTGCACCCGGCTCTGGCTCCCTATAAGTGCGCTGTCCTGCCCCTGAGCAAGAAGCTGGGCGACAAGGCCATGGAGATCCGCAATGAGCTGAGCAAGTACTTCATGGTGGACTACGACGATACCGGCTCCATCGGCAAGCGCTACCGCCGTGAGGACGAGATCGGCACTCCCTACTGCATCACCGTGGACTTCGACACCGTGGGCGACGAGGCCAAGGGCATTGCCGCCGACAACTGCGTCACCGTCCGCGACCGCGACACCATGGAGCAGGTGCGTATGCCCATCTCCGAGCTGAAGGCTTATATCGAGAGCAAGATCGAGTTCTGATAAAAACTCACTTTTGTGAGTGAAAAAAACAGCCCCGCCGTTGCAATTTCGGCGGGGCTGTGGTATAATACAACTAAAGAAAGTGCTGTCTGGCAAACGGTCAGTACCTTTCCGATAAGTCAATTACAAAAAATGACCGCTCGGGTTGCAAACTGGCGGTCATTTTTTGTTATGAAAAATCTTGTACGCGATGTCGAACATGCCGAAGCCTACAGTTGCAAGCAACGTAAGCAGAGCTAAGATTTCTAAAAGCGTCATAGACCATCACCCCTTTCGCTGTGGAGCGTCGGGGGCATAACAAAAATGCTCGCCTTCCCGACGTAAGGCCGGAAAGGTGTAGACCGCCTGCCGTTATGTAGACAGCACTCTCATACACTAGTATAACAGATGTTTCCCGATTTTTCAACCGGCAGAAACGTCTGTTTTGTTTTTATCGGGTGGACAATTCCGGCCGGAGCGGTTATACTGTCAGATAGAAAATGCACCGCCGTGGTCTGCACGGCAGAAAGGATATTCTGTGGAAAACTTTACTCTTCTTCTGAAAAAATACGCCGATTTCATCGTCCGTGTGGGCGTCAACCCCCAGCCGGGCCAGACCCTTGTCATCAACTGCTGCCTCGAGGCCGCCCCGCTGGCCCGTCTGTGCGTGCGCAGTGCCTACGAGGCCGGCGCCCGTGACGTGCTGGTGAACTGGAGCGACAACGAGGTCTCCCGCAGCCGGATGGAGCTGGGCAGCGAGGAAGCCCTGACCGACTTCAAAGCTTATCAGCTGCGCCGCTATCTGGACTACGCCGAGAGCGAGGGCGGCGTCTGCGTCCTCCACATCCTTGCCGACGACCCCGAGGTCTACGCCGGTCTGGATGGCGCGAAGATCAGCCGTGTGAACGCTGCGCAGCGCAAGTTCATGGCTCCGTGGCGGGAGTACACCATGAACGACCGCGTCCAGTGGTCCATCGCCGCCATGCCCAGCGCCCCGTGGGCGAAGAAGATCTTCCCGGAGCTGGACGAGGCTGCGGCCATCGAGAAGCTCTGGCAGCTCATCTTCGACGTCTGCCGGGTGACGGGCGGCGACCCCGTCAGCGAGTGGAAGGCCCACCTCGACCGTCTGACCGGCCTGAAGGACAAGATGAACGCCCTCGACCTCGAGAGCGTCCACTTCGAGAGCAGCAACGGCACCGACCTGACCGTCGGCATCGCCGACAAGGCCGTCTGGGAGAGTGCCGCCAGCGTCAGCGAAAAGGGCGTGGTCTTCCTGCCCAACATCCCCACCGAAGAGGTCTTCACCGCCCCCCACAAGGACAAGGTGAACGGCATCGTCTACGGCACGAAACCCTACGTCTTCAACGGCCAGCTCATCAAGGGCTTCCACGTCACCTTCAAGGATGGCCGGGTCGTGGAGCACGGTGCAGACGAGGGCGCGGAGCTTCTGGGCCGGCTTCTGGACACCGACGAGGGCGCACGGAGCATCGGCGAAGTGGCGCTGGTGCCGGCGTCCAGCCCCATCAACCGCAGCGGCGCGCTGTTCTACAGCACCCTCTTCGACGAGAACGCCGCCTGCCACATCGCCTTTGGCGCCAGCTATCCCGGCACCACCGAGAACGGCACCCGCCTGAGCAAGGACGAGCTGCTGGCCCGGGGCATGAACCAGTCCGCCATCCACGAGGACGTCATGGTGGGCGCCGAGGACAGCCATATCACCGGCAAGTGCCGCGACGGCCGCACCGTGGAGCTGTTCCGCGACGGCGTCTGGGTGCTGTGAGAAGAGGATTTTTCACGAAAAAGCTTGCATAATCCGCAAGAGTATGCTATATTCTAGTAGTACGCTATAGTTTTATTGGAAAGTGGGCCGCAAGGTCCGCTTTTCTTGTTTGTTTGGAGGTTTTTTATGGCGAAGCAGTCTGGCGGCAACACCGCCCAGAGAGTCGAAGCGCTTGTCCGCCCCGTCGTGGAGGGCATGGGCCTGCGCCTGTGGGATGTGGTCTTTGAGAAGGAAGGGCCGGACTGGTATCTCCGTGTGCTCATCGACAGGGACGGCACTATGGACACCGACACCTGTGCCGAAGTGTCCCACGCGCTGGACCCCATCCTCGATGAGGCAGACCCCATCGACCAGAGCTATTATCTCGAGGTGGGCAGCCCCGGCCTTGGCCGCAGGCTGACCCGCCCGGAGCACTACGAGGCACTGAAGGGCGAGAAGATCGGCGTCAAGCTCATCCGCCCCACCGCCGACGGCGTGCGCGAGTTTGCCGGCATCCTGAAAGGCCGCGAGGGCAGCACCGTCACGGTGGAGACGGAGAACGGCCCGGTGAGCTTCGAGGTGAACGCCGCATCCGGCGTCCATCTCTGTGACGACGAACATCTGTTTGACTGAGAATAACCCTCTCAGGCGCGTTCCGCGCCAGCTCTCCCGGAGGGAGAGCCAAAGATGAATTGAGAAAAGATACCATTATAAACTAGGAGGAACCCGAAAAATGGCAGCAGCGAACAACGAATTTTTTGAAGCTCTCTCCATGCTGGAGCACGAGCGCGGCATCACCGCGGAGTACCTGATCGAAAAGATCAAGGCTGCTATCGTCATCGCCGTGAAGAAGAACTACGAGGTCGAGGACGACCACGTCATGGTCGAGATCGACCCCGACACCGGCAAGTTCAACGTCGCCCTCATCCAGGACGTCGTGGCCGATGAGGACTGGTACGACGAGCACAGCGAGATCGGCATCACCGAGGCGCAGCACATCCGCAAGAGCTATCAGGTGGGCGACCGCGTCGTGACCCCCCTCAAGACCAAGGACTTTGGCCGCATCGCCGCCCAGACCGCAAAGCACGTCATCCGTCAGGGCATCCGCGAGGCCGAGCGCAGCCAGCAGCTGAGCGAGATCCAGTCCCGCGCCCACGACATCGTGCAGGCTACCGTCACCCGCGTTGACCCCGAGAAGGGCATCGTCGCCCTCGACCTGGGCAAGGGCGGCGAGGCCATCCTGCCCCGCAACGAGCAGGTCCCCGGCGAGGTCTACACCGAGGGCCAGATGCTGCAGGTCTACATCGTGGATGTCGTGGCCAGCGAGCGCGGCCCCCGCGTCATGATCAGCCGCACCCACCCCGGCCTCGTCAAGCGCCTGTTCGAGCTGGAAGTGCCTGAGATCTACGACGGCACCGTCGAGGTCAAGGCCATCAGCCGCGAGGCCGGCGCCCGCACCAAGATGGCTGTCTGGTCCAAGGACGCCAACGTCAACCCCGTCTCTGCCTGCATCGGCCCCCACGGCGACCGTGTGGCCGCTGTGGTCGAGAAGCTGGGCGGCGAGAAGATCGACATCGTGAAGTGGAGCGAGGACATCTCCGAGTTCATCTCCGCAGCTCTCAGCCCCGCAAAGGTGGTCAAGGTCGAGCTGCTGCCCGGCGAGACCCGCTCCTGCCGCGTGACCGTGCCGGACCAGCAGCTGAGCCTTGCCATCGGCAACAAGGGCCAGAACGCCCGTCTGTGCGCCCGCCTGACCGGTTACAATATCGACATCCGCCCCGAGAGCGGCTACTACGGCGAGGAAGAGCCGAAGGCTGCCGAGGCTGAGAAGACCGAAGACACCGCCGCAGAATAAGCGCGGAACACCTGCCGAAGGAGGGAAAACCGGATGGCACAAAAGAAGATCCCTGCCCGCCAGTGCATCGGCTGCCTGACCAGCCGCCCCAAGAAGGAACTGGTGCGTGTGGTGCGCGCACCCAGCGGAGAGATCAGCATCGACCCCGTGGGCAAGAAGCCCGGCCGCGGTGCTTACCTCTGCCCGGATGCCGCCTGCCTTGCAAAGGCAAAAAAGAAGAAGGCGCTGGAGCGCTGCTTTGAGCAGCCGGTCCCCGCCGAGGTATACGATGCACTGGCCCAGCAGCTGGCCGGTGTGGAAGCGGAAAAGGAGGCCGACCGCGATGGCAAAGAAGCATAACGCCCCCGCAAAACCGGCCCTTGAGCCGAATGAGGCCCTGTTCCAGGCCGTGAGCCTCTGCCGCAAGGCGGGCGCTCTGACCATGGGCTTTGACGCGGTGGAAGACGCCGTCGTCAAGGGCAAGGCATGGCTCGTGATGACTGCGTCCGACGCCAGCCCCAAGACCGTGCAGCGGCTCAACTACGCTGTGGGCGATATGGTGGACGTCATCCCCATGCCGCTGACACAGGATAAGCTGGCTGACATCAGCCGCAAACCGGTGGCCATTTATGCCGTCACCGACCGCAACCTCGCCAAGCTCTGCTTTGACCGGCTGACGGCGTGCGGAGCGATTCAAACTGAGGAGGATATGAGCGAATGACCGTAAAATATAAAGTGAGCGATTTTGCAAAGGACCTGAGCATCTCTGCCAAGAAGGTCCTCGACGAGCTGAACGCCATGGGCAGCACCGGCAAGAAGAACAGCTCCACTCTGGAGGAGAACGAGCTGAACTACCTGCTGGAGAAGTTCAGCAAGGACAACAGCGTCAAGAGCTTGGAAGAGTTTTTGAACAGCGCCAAGGCTCCCAAGGCTGAGCCGAAGCCCGCCGAGAAGAAGGCGGAGCCCAAGGCCGAAAAGAAGCCCGAGGCTCCCAAGGCTGAGCCCGCAGTGGCCGAGGCAAAGCCCGCTGCCAAGCAAGGCAACAAGAAGAACGAGCAGCACAAGAAGCGCGAGGAGAAGACCGTCTCCCTGAGCGAGCTGGCCCGTGAGACCGGCGCAAAGGCTACGGCTGCTACTGCTCAGTCCGTCTCTGTCCGCCGCGAGGACAATCAGGTCACCGTCGATACCCGCACCGTCGATATGAACGTGGACCGCTTCGACGCCCGTTACGACGATCTGGCTTCCACCAAGAACACCGAGAACCGCCGCAAGCCCACCCCGCAGGGCAACAAGCAGAAGTTCACCCAGCGCGGCCAGCGCCAGCGCCAGCAGTTCCAGAAGGGCAAGCGCGAGACCGAGTTCGAGCGTCTGCAGCGCATCCAGCTGGAAAAGGCCCGCAATGCGCAGCTGAAGGTCCTCATCCCCGATGAGATCACCGTCGGTGAGCTGGCTGCCCGCCTGAAGCAGCAGGCCGGCAAGGTCATCGCCAAGTTCATGCAGATGGGCGAGATGCACGCCATCAACGACATCATCGATTTCGATACCGCCGCTCTGGTGGCCGAGGAGTTCCACGCCAAGGTCGAGAAGGAAGTCCACGTCACCATCGAGGAGCGCCTGTTCACCCAGGAGGAGGATTCTCAGGACGATCTCGTCACCCGTCCCCCGGTCGTCTGCGTCATGGGCCACGTTGACCACGGCAAGACCAGTATCCTGGACGCTATCCGCAAGACCAACGTCACCGCAGGCGAGGCCGGCGGCATCACTCAGGCCATCGGTGCATATCAGGTCAAGGTCAACGACAGCCTCATCACCTTCCTGGATACCCCGGGCCACGAGGCGTTCACCTCCATGCGCGCCCGCGGTGCCAACATGACCGATATTGCAGTTCTGGTCGTCGCCGCCGATGACGGCATCATGCCCCAGACGGTCGAGTCCATCAACCACGCCAAGGCCGCCAACGTCAAGCTCATCGTGGCCATGAACAAGATGGATAAGCCCACCGCCAACCCCGAGCGCGTGATGGAGGGCCTGACCAAGTACGGCATCATCACCGAGGACTGGGGCGGCGACGTCGCCTGCATCCCCGTCTCTGCTCTGACCGGCATGGGCATCAACGACCTGCTGGAGCGCATCGCTCTGGAGGCCGAGGTCATGGAGCTGAAGGCCAACCCCAACCGCCGTGCCAAGGGCGCTGTCGTCGAGGCTCGTCTGGACAAGGGCCAGGGCCCCATCGCCACCATTCTGGTGCAGAACGGCACCCTCCACTCCGGCGATGTCATCATCGCCGGTACCGCCGTGGGCCGTGTGCGTACCATGCGCAGCGACAAGGGCATTCTGCTGAACGACGCCGGCCCCTCCACCCCTGTGGAGATCACCGGTCTGACCGCTGTGCCTGAGGCCGGCGACCTGTTCGAGGCCGTCGAGGACGAGCGTCTGGCCCGTGAGCTGGCCGAGCAGCGCATCGCTGCCGCCAAGGAGAAGCAGTTCTCCGCCTTCCAGAAGGTCACGCTGGATAACCTGTTCAGCCAGATGGCTCAGAACGATATGAAGGAGCTGGCCATCGTCGTCAAGGCTGACGTGCAGGGCTCCGCCGAGGCCGTCAAGCAGAGCCTCGAGAAGATCTCCAACGACGAGGTCCGCGTCCGCGTCATCCACGCCGGTGTCGGCGCCATCAGCAAGTCCGACGTTGACCTGGCCGACGCATCCAACGCCATCATCATCGGCTTCAACGTCCGCCCCGACAACGTGGCGAAGGAAGAGGCCGCTGCCACCAAGGTCGAGATGCGTATGTACCGCGTCATCTACGACGCCATCAACGACGTCACCGATGCTATGAAGGGTATGCTGGCTCCCAAGTTCCGCGAGGTGTCTCTGGGCGAGCTGCAGGTCCGTCAGGTCTACAAGATCTCCAACGTCGGCACCGTCGCAGGCTGCCGTGTCACCAGCGGCAAGATCACCCGCGACAGCAAGGTGCGTGTCGTCCGTGACGGCATCGTCATCACGGAGGACGAGATCGCATCTCTGAAGCGCTTCAAGGACGACGCCAAGGAAGTGGCCGAGGGCTACGAGTGCGGCGTCACTCTGGCAAAGTTTGCCGACGTCAAGGAAGGCGACGTCTACGAGGCCTTCAAGATGGAAGAATACCGCGACTAAGAGTTGAAGCTGCTGTTATCATCGCCCCCCGGGCGGTGATAACGGGCTTTTCAGAGGAGAAACTATGTCTCAGAAAAATATGGGCCGTCTGGCGCAGGACATGAAGCGTGAGCTCATCGCCATCATCGGACGGCTGAAAGACCCGCGGCTGGAGGGCGGTCTGCTGACCGTCACCCGGCTGGATGTGACGCCCGACCTGGACGTGGCGAAGGTCTATGTGAGCGTGATGGGCCGTGAGGACGGCCCCAAGCCCGCCATCGAGGCCCTGAACCGCGCCGCAGGCCATGTGCGCACCGAAGTGAGCAAGAAAATGCACATCCGCAAGGCACCCCGCTTCATCTTTGTGGAGGACGACGGTGCCGCCTATGCAGCCCACATCAACGAGCTGCTCCGCACGCTGAATGTGAACGGCGATGCGGAGGACTCTCAGCCCGCCGAGACCGAGGAATAAATCCAGCGCTGCGGAAAGGATGGAACCATCAAATGACAGAACAGCTCAATGTGCAGCAGATGGCCGAGCGCCTCTGTGCTGCGGACAACATTTTGATCCTGTGTCATAAAAACCCGGACGGCGACACCATCGGCTGCGGCAGCGCCCTCTGCCACGCGCTCAAGGCGCTGGGCAAGACGGCAGCTGTCCTCTGCTCCGATGCAGTGCCTTCCCGCTACAGCTTTACCGCACCGGTGCCGTTCCGGGGCGAGTTTGAGCCCAAGACCGTTGTGGCCGTGGATGTTGCCAGCGTGCAGCTCTTTGGCGAAAACAACGGCATGCCGCAGTATACTCGCCATATCGATCTCTGCATCGACCACCACGCGGGCAACAGCGGCTATGCGGATTTCACCCTGCTGGACGGCAATGCGGCCGCAGCGGCAGAGCTTCTGTATGAGGTCATCAGCGAGATGGGCGTGGAGATCACCCCCCTCATCGCCAACTGCCTCTACACCGGCCTCGCTACGGACACCGGCTGCTTCCGGTTCTCTTCCACCACTGCCAACACCCACCTCGTGGCGGCAAAGCTCATTCTGGCCGGTGCGCAGGTGGAGGAGCTGAACACCCTGCTCTTCGACACCAAGCCCCGGGAGCGGATGGAGGCGGAGCGTATCGCCCGCAACCATCTGGAATATCATCTTGAGGGCCGCTGCGCCCTGATGTATCTGACCCGGGACGAGATCGAGCAGAGCGGTGTGGACCCGGCTGACCTGGAAGAGCTGACCAGCCTGCCCATCAGCATCGAGGGGGTCAAAGTGGGCCTGCTGCTCCGTCAGCAGCCCGGCGGCAGCTACCGCATCAGCGTGCGCGCCGCCAAGGGCGTGGACGCCTGCGCCATCGCACGGCGTCTGGGCGGCGGCGGCCACACCCGCGCAGCGGGCTGTGAGCTGCTGGGCAACCTCGACAACGCCAAGAGCGCCATTCTGGCCGAGGTGGAGGCGGAACTCGACCGCCCCGAGACGCAGGAGGAAAGCTGATGCAGGGCATCCTTATCGTAGATAAGCCGATGGAGTGGACCAGCTTTGACGTCATCGCCAAGCTGCGCGGCATCCTCGGCACCCGCAAGCTGGGCCACAGCGGTACGCTGGACCCCATGGCCACCGGCGTTCTGCCGGTGTTCTGCGGCGGGGCCAGCAAGGCTGTGGACCTTCAGCTCGATCACACCAAGACCTACTGCGCCCGGCTGCGGCTGGGAATGCAGACCGACACCGGCGACATCACCGGCACCGTGCTGGAAACGGCCCCGGTGACGGCGGGGGAGAAGGAGCTGCTGGCCGTTCTGCCCCGGTTCCTCGGCCCCCGGATGCAGACGCCGCCCATGTACTCGGCGGTCAAGATCAACGGCCAGCCCCTTTATAAGCTGGCCCGCGAGGGCGTCACGGTGGAGCGGAAGGCCCGCCCCATCGAGATCCTGGACATCCGGTACGGCGGCAGCCCGGCGGAGAACGAATACGTCCTCACCGTCCGCTGCTCCAAGGGGACGTATATCCGCACCCTGTTGGAGGACATTGCCGCCGCTATGGGCCAGAAAGGCACCATGAGCGCTTTGCGCCGCACGACGGCGGGTGTCTACACCGAGGCCGACGCCCACACGCTGGAAGAGATACAGGCGGCAAAGGACGCAGGCCCCGAGGCACTGCAGGCTTTGATGCTGCCGGTGGAGAGCGTGTTCGAGAGCCTGCCTCTGCTGGTGGCAGAGCCGAGGGTGGAGCAGCACCTGTACAACGGCTGCCCCACCAGCCGCTACCCGGCGGCAGACGGCCGCTACCGTGTCCGCAATGCCGAGGGCCGGTTCCTGGGTCTTGCGAACATCACCGGCGGCGTGCTCAAGGTCGAAAAACTCTTTGTAGAGAGGAATTAAAGAACATTCATGCAGATCTATTCACAGCTTGCGCCGCTTGCGCTGGGCGGTGCCCACGGCTCTGCTGTGGCAATGGGCTTTTTTGACGGCATCCACATCGGCCACCGCGCGGTCATCAATGGCGCAGTGGAGTGGGCCAGAGCCCACGGCGCGGCACCGGCGGTGTTCACCTTCCGCCTGCCCACCGAAAACAAGATGAAGGGCAAGCGCCTGCTCTCCACCGAGGACAAGCACGCCCTCATCGCCAGCCTCGGCGTGGAGCACTATCTCTGCCCCGATTTCGAGGAGATCAAGGCCATGACGCCGGAGCAGTTCGTGCTGGGCATCATCCGGGACTGCAACGCCCGGGCGCTGTTCTGCGGCGAGAACTTCACCTTCGGGGCCAGGGCGGCAGGCACACCGGAGCTGCTGCGTCAGCTCTGCGCGCCGCTGGGCGTGGAGGTAGTCGTCCTGCCGATGGCACAGTTTGAGGAGAAGCCTGTTTCCTCCACCCGCATCCGCACCGCGCTGGAAGGCGGTGACATCCCGGCGGCCAATGCCATGCTGGGGATGCCCTACGCCATCCGCTTCACGGTGCATCACGGGGCGGGCCTTGGCCGGACGCTGGGGGTGCCGACCATCAACCAGCTCTACCCGCAGGGCTTCCAGCTGCCCCGGTACGGCATCTATATCACCCGCACCAGGATAGGGGACAGGTGGTACCCCTCGGCCACCGGCCTTGGCACCCGGCCCACCGTCAACAGCGACGAGAGCAAGGTGACCTGCGAGACCTTCATCCCGGGCTTTACCGGCGACCTTTACGGCACCGACCCGGTGGTGGAGTTCCACGCCTACCTCAGCCCCAGCAAAAAGTTCGACACGCTGGATGAGCTGCGCGCGTGCATCGACCACGCAGCCCAGCGCGCGCAGGAATACTTTGCGGAGTGAACTTTATGAAAAAAACAACACAGAAATGGTGCCTGCGCATCCTGGTCTGGCTGGCGGCGGTGCTGGTCCTTCTGGGGGTGGCAGACTCCTGCCGTGTTCAGGAAGACCCCCACCGCACACTGGTGCAGGGCAGTCTGCAGGAACTGAACGACAGCTGGACGCTGGAAACAGACCAGCAGGCCGTGTATGACATTCCGGAAAGCATGGGGGAAAGCCTGATGCTGAGCATCCGCAGCACGAAGCAGAAGTTCAGCCTCGGGCTGCGGGCGGCGGACGGTCAGGAGACGGCGTTCTATACCTACGACCCGGGCAGCGGCCCGGCAGAGATGCGGCTCTTTGCTGCTCTGCCGGAGGGCGCGGCCGGAAAGACGCTGGTGCTCCGCTGTGCGGAGCCGTCGGCCCTCAGCGCGATGCTGAGCAGGGGGCCGGTGCTGGCCACCCAGACGAAACTGAGCGGCTATTACTTCAGGCGCAGCCTTTACGCGCTGATGTTCTTCCTGCTCTGCGTCCTCTGCGCCGTGGAGCTTGGCGTTCTGATGGTGACGATGCACAGCATCTTCACGCCGGAGGTCCGCCATCAGACCCGGGTGTTGATCGGGCTGATGCTGGACGCCGGCATCTGGATACTGACGGATTCCGAGCTGCTGGCACTGGTGACGGACAGGGCGAATCTCGTCGTGTTCGTCTCACTGGTCACCTTCAGCCTCACAGTGCCTTTCGTGCTGGAATTCATCCGCTGCACCGTAAAGAATGATGGCTGGCTCATCCGCCTCCCGCAGATGGCTGCGCTGGTACTGCTGGCAGCAGATGCTGCGGGTTGGCTGCTGGCCGGACAGCCCATGTTGTGGCTGCTCATGCCCATTCATATCACCGTCATTGCCAGCATTCTGGCAGCATTCCATACCCTCGTGGTCTCCTATAAAAAGAACCACAGCGGCGAGGTGAGGAACATCCTGCTGGCTTTCGGCGTGCTGGCAGCGGGTACTCTGCTTGCGCTGGCGACCTTCTACAGCGGCTACCGGGGCCGGACTTACGCCGTGTGCTACTGCGCCGGTCTGCTGGGATTTCTGGTGATGCTGGGCCGCATCGTGCTCCACCGCATCCGGCAGGCCATCGACGAACAGGCCCAGCTGGAAAACTACAAGAAGCTGGCCTACGCCGACTCGCTGACCGGGCTTTTCAACTATACGGCCTTCAAGTATATGAAGTCCCGCTGGCCCGAGCGCACGGACTGGATCTACATCGTTATGGACGTCAACTGGCTCAAGCAGACCAACGACCAATACGGCCACCGTGCCGGTGACGAACTGCTCTGCTGTGCGGCCCGCTGCATCCGGGAGGCCTTTTACCGGGCCGAGGACTGCTTCCGCATCGGCGGCGACGAGTTCGCGGTCATTGCGGCTGCGACGGATGAGGACGCTGTGAAGGCAGCAGTCGAAACGCTCCGGCGGCTGTGCGCAGAGTGGGATGCGAAGGAAGAGTATCCCGTCTCCATCGCAGTGGGCTATGCCATGCAGGCAGGCCGCACCATGACGGCGGACGAGCTGTTCATGGAGGCCGATGCTGCGATGTATCAGAACAAAGCCGAGATCAAAAAGGCTGTGGGCGGCATCAGCCGCTGAATAAAACAAGAACGCACCTCACCGATGAAAGCCATCGGTGAGGTGCGTTTTTGCTTCGTCAGAAGGAGAGGCCGGAAAAATAGAGGTGCTCCACCGTTTCCTTTTCGGCGGCGGAGAGGGATGTGTCTGCGGCCATGGCGGCGCGGATACTTTCCTGAGTATCCGGGTAGGAGCTGAGGGTGATGCAGACTGTTTCGCTGTCGGCATCGAAGTGGAGGGCAGCGCGGTCTTGCGGCGTCCAGGCGTCCCAGCCCGGGGAACCGCTGGTCATGAAACCGGCAAGCGCCTGCTTCAGCCGGGCCGAAAGGGCCTGCGCACCTGCCGAAGACAAATCAGCACAGGCAGAATAGCTGCTTTCGGACGAGAAGAGCGCCAGCGGCAGGCCGTGGAAGGAGCCGAGGCCCGGGATAGCCGTCTGACTGTCGGCCCCGCCGTAGTCGATGAGGCCAAGCCAGACCGGAGCACTGCCGCCCAGCGCTTCGGCGACGGCTTCGGTGCTGCTCCAGCGGCAGAGGGCTGAGCCGTATTTTACGGCATAGGCCCGGGCCGCGCTGGAAGCGGGCCGCAGGTCGTCCCGGACAAAGCCGCTGAATTCGGTGGCGCTGCTGAGCAGCAGGAGGGGGACAGCACTCCGGGCGCCCCGGGAGAGCACCACATCGTCTGCGTAAAGGATGGCTGGTTTGCCGAGGGCCGCAATGCGGGCCGGTTCGAGGCCGCAGAGCCATTCCCGGACGTCCGCCCCCGGCGTCAGCAGCCACTCGGCGGCGGAAGCCGTGTCAGCGAACCGCCCGTCTTCCACGGCCAGCGGCGCGAAATTTTCGGCCAGCTTCTGGGCGGCGGCGTCCGGGTCGGCGAGGGACAGCCCGCCGGAGATGGCGACGGCCTTCTGGAAGCGCCCACGGAAGAGCGGGCTGCCCGCAAGGGCCGCTGCCATCCGCCCGCCGTCAGAGAAGCCGCAGAGGGTGATGTTGTCGGCATCGCCGCCGAAGCGGCGGATGTTGTCCCGCACCCAGTCCAGCGCCCGGGCGATGTCCAGCAGGGCAAAGTTTCCGGTGGCGTCCGGGTCTGCAGTGAGGGCGGGCAGGCAGTTCCACCCGAACAGCCCCAGCCGGTAGTTGAGCGCGACAAAGACGCAGCCCGCGTCCCGCACGAGTTCGCTGCCGGGCAGCTCGAGAGATGAGCCTGTGGCGGCGCTGCCGTGCAGATAGACGAGGACGGGCCGCTTTTTGGCCTCGGCGGAGGAATAAATGTCCAGCGTCAGGCAGTCCTCGGTGCCGAGGGGAAAGGTGGTGTACTGGTAGGCCGCCGGGGCGGGGCCGGTGCAGTCCCGCACGGTGTGCCAGCAGGCGGGCTCCAGCGGCGCTGTCCAGCGGCTTTCGCCCGTGGGCGCAGCGCCATAGGGGATGCCGTACCAGCAGAGCAGGCCGTTTTCTCCCTCTCTGCCCTTCACCGGGCCGTACTGGGTCTGGCAGAGAGGAGAGACAGGGGAGAACAGGCCGTTTTCGGTTTCAGAAAAAGCCGCATCAGCCGGGAGGAGCGGGCTTGAAAGAACCGCTGCGGCTGCGCTTCCTTTGAGGAAGCTGCGGCGGGAAAAGCAATGTGTCATTCGATCTACCTCTTTATTACAATAGACAGATTATAACATGATTTGGCAGGAAAACAACATCCTTATTTTTGCGGATCTGTAAAAATTTTTCTTGCTTTTTACGTTGGTTTCTGTTATACTAGCCCTGTTACCGCGATACGGGGCTGGGAGTATGCCCACTCGGGAGTACCGTTTTCCCGCTGCTGTGTCGCTGGCAAATAAAAATTTTATAAAGAGGTACTGTTACTATGAACAAGCAGGAAGTTATGGCCAAAGTCGCTCTGACCGAGAAGGACACTGGCTCTCCCGAAGTCCAGGTCGCTCTGCTGACCGCTCACATCAACGAGCTGAACGAGCACCTGAAGAAGAACCCGAACGATCACCACAGCCGCCGTGGTCTGATGAAGATGGTTGGCCGCCGCCGCAATCTGCTGGCCTACCTCCAGAAGAAGGACATCGAGCGTTACCGTGCTCTGATTGCAACTCTGGGTCTGCGTAAGTAATAGAAAACAGAGGGCAGGTACCGCAACGGGTGCCTGCCCTTTGCTCTTTTATGTTGGATTTTCCCTTGTATCCCAGACACTGGAACAAATAGGCCGCTGCTGCGTGTTGCAGCAGTAAATCGAACGCCTGTGTGAAGCGGCACGGACGCTGGATTTATTGCTATGATGCGCGGCGGGCAGCCTTTTGGAATATCAAACGGACATAAGGAGGCAAACCAAATGGCAATCGAATTTGGTTCCCGCAAAGAAAACTTTGACAACTTCAAAGTTTACGAGACTACGCTGGCAGGCCGCCCCTTCAAGGTGGAGATGGGCAAGATGTGCGGCTTGTCCAACGCAAGCGCCCTCATCCGCTACGGCGAGACCTGCGTGATGTGCAACGTGGTCATGAGCCCCAAGCCCCGCGAGGGCGTCGATTTCTTCCCCCTGAACGTGGAGTACGAGGAAAAGCTCTACGCCGCAGGCCGCATCCCCGGCAGCTTCATGCGCCGTGAGGGCCGCCCCGGCGAGCGCGCCATCCTGACCAGCCGCGTCGTGGACCGTCCCATGCGCCCCCTGTTCCCGAAGGAGATGCGCAACGATGTCTGCATCACCATGACCGTCATGAGCCTTGACCCCGACTGCAGCCCTGAGATCGCCGGCATGATCGGCGCTTCTCTGGTCACCGCGGTGTCCGAGATCCCCTGGAACGGCCCCATCGGCGGCGTGCAGGTGGGTCTGGTGGACGGCGAGATCGTCCTGAACCCCACTCAGGAGCAGCGCAGGAAGAGCGACCTGGCCCTGACCGTCGCCGCCACCATGGACAAGATCGTCATGATCGAGGCCGGTGCCAATGAGGTCGATGAGGACACCGTGCTGAACGCCATCAAGGCCGCTCACGTGGAGATCAAGAAGATCATCACCTTCATCAACAGCATCGTGGCCGAGCGCGGCAAGCCGAAGATCGATTTTCAGGTCGTGGGCCTCGATATGGACGTGTTCCACGCCATCAAGGAGAAGTATCTCGACGACTTCAAGGCCGCCATGGATACCGACGACAAGAATGTGCGTGATGCCGCCCTGCTGCCCATCATGGACAAGATCGCCGAGGAGTACCCCGACCTGACCGAGGCCGACCTCGACCTCGTCAGCTACAAGATGCAGAAGTACGTCGTCCGCCGCTGGCTGCTGGACGAGGGCAAGCGCGTGGATGGCCGCGGCATCAACGAGATCCGCCCGCTGGCCGCAGAAGTCGGCATCCTGCCCCGTGTGCATGGCTCCGGTATGTTCACCCGCGGCCAGACTCAGGTGCTCACCACCTGCACCCTCGGCGGCACCAAGGACAACCAGCTCATGGATGACCTGACCGACGAGCAGACCAAGCGCTACATCCACCACTACAACTTCCCGCCGTACTCCGTCGGCGAGGCCCGCGCACCCCGCAGCCCCGGCCGCCGCGAGATCGGCCACGGCGCACTGGCGGAGCGCGCTCTCCTGCCTGTGCTGCCCTCTCTGGAAGAGTTCCCCTACACCATCCGCTGCGTGTCTGAGGTCCTCTCTTCCAACGGCTCCACCTCTCAGGCTTCCATCTGCGGCTCCACGCTGGCTCTGATGGACGCAGGCGTCCCCATCAAGGCTCCCGTCGCCGGCATCTCCTGCGGCCTCATCACTGAGGGCGACCGCTGGATGACCATGCTGGACATTCAGGGCGTCGAGGACTTCCACGGCGATATGGACTTCAAGGTCGGCGGCACCCGCAAGGGCATCACCGCCATCCAGATGGATATTAAGATCGACGGCCTGACCTACGACATCATCGCCGAGGCCTTCGAGAAGTGCCGCAAGGGCCGTCTGTACATCCTCGATGAGATCATCAAGCCCGTCATCGCAGAGCCCCGCCGCGAGCTGAGCCGCTGGGCCCCCAAGATGTTCAGCATGATGATCCCCACCGATAAGATCAAGGACGTCATCGGCAAGGGCGGCAAGGTCATCCAGGACATCTGCGCCACCTGCAACTGCAAGATCGACGTGCAGGAGGACGGCCACGTCTTCGTCTCCGCCGTGGATCAGGAGGACGCAAAGCGCGCCATCTTCACCATCAGGACCATCGTGGAAGACCCCGAGATCGGCGCTATCTACAAGGGCAAGGTCACCCGTCTGATGAACTTCGGTGCCTTCGTCGAGATCGCTCCGGGCAAGGAGGGCCTCGTCCACATCTCCAAACTGGACACCAAGCGTGTCGAGCGCGTGGAGGATGTTGTCGCTGTGGGTGATGCCATCGTCGTCAAGGTGACGGACATCGACCAGCAGGGCCGCATCAACCTGAGCCGCCGCGACGCCATTCTGGCTCTCGAAGCCAAGAAGGCACAGCAGGAGCAGGGCTGATCGATAGCTTCTGAATATGCCCCCGCGCACACAGCGCGGGGGCATATTTTGTCTCATGGGCGAAGGATCGTCAATTCCCTACTGAAAAAGTTTGTTTTAGGGGGTTGACAAATCCCGTCGAGGCGAGTACAATAAACGCAATATCACTAAAATGGCTGTGAAGAGAAGAGTAAGCTTTCGCATGAGCTTTACCAGAGAGCCCGGCAGGTGGAAAAGGGCAGGAAACAGGGAGCCGAAAATGGTCTCGGAGCTGCGCGGACGAAGAGCAAGAGCACTAGTCCGCGACGGGTGCGCCCGTTAAAGCGTCCGGCTGTAAGCAGAAAAAATTCTGCCGCAGTTTTGAGGCAGTGTCCGCGAGGATGCTGTGAACCAAGGTGGTACCACGGAAGTTTCAGGCCTCCGTCCTTGTGCAGCGCATGGCTGGCAGGGACGGAGGCTTTTTTGATGCTTCCGTTCAAGGCGGGCGCGGACTGTGCCGCGCCGCCGCTGTACATTCTATCCAATAATAGAGAGGGAAAAAACTATGATTACTCGTCGTGATTTTCTGAAAGTTACCGGTGTCGCAGCCGCTGCTGCTGCCCTGACCGCCTGCGGCGGCTCTTCTTCCACCGCAAGCTCTGCTGCTTCCAGCACGGCCGCTTCTTCTGAGGCTGCTTCCGCTGTGGCAAAGCTGGACAAGGTGAAGGTCGCTGTCCCCAACGACACCACCAACGAGGCCCGCGCTCTGACCCTGCTGGAGAAGAACGGCTTCTTCAAGCTGAAGGCTGACGCCGGCCTGACCGCCACCAAGAACGACATCGAGGAGAACCCCCTGAACGTCACCGTCGATGAGGTCGAGGCTGCTCAGGTCCCCAACGTCCTGCAGGATGAGGACTACGCTGTCATCAACTCCAACTACGCCATCTCCGCTGGTCTGGACCCCATGACCGACGCTCTGGCAATGGAGGACGGCTCTTCTGCTTACGTCAATGTTCTGGTCTGCAAGGAGGGCAACGAGAACGAGCCCAAGATCAAGGCCCTCGTCGCCGCTCTGCAGAGCCAGCAGGTCAAGGACTTCATGGATGAGAACTACAAGGGCGCTGTCGTCTCCGTCGTCGAGAACCCGACCGATGGCTATGACGCTTCCATCGACTACGATGCACTGAACGGCGCGACCGTCAGCTGCGCTGCTACTCCCGCTCCCCACTGCGAGGTCCTGGAGGTCTGCAAGGACATTCTGGCCGCTAAGGGCATCACTCTGGACATCCAGGAGTACGACGACTATGTGATCCCCAACACCATCGTCGAGGACGGCCAGTGCGACACCAACTACTTCCAGCATCAGCCGTATCTGGACAACTTCAATAAGGAGAAGGGCACCCATCTGGTGACCGTCGCCGGCATCCACGTCGAGCCCATGGGCATCTACGGCGGCAAGCAGGACAGCCTGGCACCCATCGTGGGCTGAGCTTTACCAACGAAGGAGTAAATCGTGATCGAGATCAAACACCTTTCCAAGACCTTCCAGATGAAGGACGGCGCGGTGAATGCGCTGAAGGACATCGACCTGACCATCCCCGATGGCTCCATCTACGGCATCATCGGTATGTCGGGCGCGGGCAAATCCACGCTGGTGCGCTGCATCAATCTGCTGGAGCGCCCCACCGAGGGCAGTGTCGTCATCGACGGCACCGCGATGGAGACCCTGTCTCCCGCAGCCCTGCGTGAGCGCCGCCGCGACATCACCATGATCTTCCAGCAGTTCAATCTGCTGATGCAGCGCAGCTGCCTGAAGAACATCTGCTTCCCGATGGAGCTTGCGGGCGTGAAGAAGGCCGATGCCGAAAAGCGCGCCAGGGAGCTGCTGGAAATGGTGGGCCTGCCCGATAAGGCCAACGCCTACCCGGCCCAGCTCTCCGGCGGCCAGAAGCAGCGCATCGCCATTGCCCGTGCGCTGGCCACCAACCCCAAAGTCCTGCTCTGCGATGAGGCCACCAGTGCGCTGGACCCCAACACGACCCACGCCATCCTGACCCTCATCAAGGACATCAACAAGAAGCTGGGCATCACCGTGGTGGTCATCACCCACCAGATGAGCGTCGTGGAAGAAATTTGCGACTCCGTCGCCATTCTGGACGGCGGCGTGGTCGTGGAGCAGGGTGAGGTGCGCGAGATCTTCGCGAATCCCAAGACGGCTGCGGCCAGGCGCCTTGTCGCCCCCAACGGCGGCAGCGCGGCCCGCGACCTCTCGAGCTTTGCGCCCGACGATCACGTGGTCCGTGTTACGTTCAATGGTTCGTCCGCCGCAAAGCCGCTGGTGGCGAGCCTCGCTGCGGAGAAGGGCATCCTCGTGTCTGTGCTCAGCGCCGACACCCGCGACCTGAGCGGCCAGTGCTACGGCTCCATGCTGCTCAAACTTCCCCGCGATACCGAACAGGCAAAGCAGGCTGCGGCCTATATGCGCAGCCAGAATGGTGTGACCGTTGAGGAGGTGACCGGAGAATGAGCTTTGCAGATTATGGCTTCGCCATTTGGGAGACATTCTATGTGACCGTCCTCTCCACGGCATTTTCTCTGGTCCTGGGTCTGCCGCTGGGCGTTCTGCTGGTGGCTGGCGATAAGGACGGCGTCCTGCCCCTGCCGGGCTGGCTGATGCACATCCTGAACATCATCATCAACATCCTGCGCAGCGTGCCGTTCCTGATTTTGATGATCTGCGTCTTCCCGCTGACCCGTGCCATTGTGGGTACCACCGTCGGCACCAAGGCCACCATCGTTCCGCTGGTGGTCGCGGCCTTCCCCTTTGTGGCCCGTCTGGTGGAGACCAGTCTGCGTGAGCTGGACGAGGGCGTCGTGGAAGCTGCCCAGAGCATGGGCGCGACTCCCTTCCAGATCATCACCAAGGTCATGATCCCCGAGTGCCTGCCCGGCCTCATTTCCAGCATGACCACTGCCCTGACGACCATCCTCGGCTACTCGGCCATGTCCGGCGTCATCGGCGGCGGCGGTCTGGGCAAGATCGCTCTGTCCTACGGCTACTACCGCTACCAGACCAACATCATGATCGTCTGCGTCGTGCTGCTGGTGCTCATGGTGCAGGTGTTCCAGACCGTCGGCACCTTCTGGGCGACCAGGAGCGATAAGCGGCTGAGAAAGTAAGTTTCTGCTTCCTGCAGGGAATAAAATTTAACGAATCGATTCCCCGCAGGAGGCTCATGCTCCTGCGGGGAATTGTGCTATACAGATAAACCCAGTAAAGGAGTATGTTGCAATGAACCGTGATACCATCTGCGTGCAGGGCGGCTACACCCCCGGCAACGGCGAACCCCGCCAGATCCCCATCATCCAGTCCACTACGTTCAAGTACGCTACCAGCGAGGACATGGGCAGGCTGTTCGACCTCGAGGCCGACGGCTACTTCTACTCCCGCCTGCAGAACCCCACCTGCGATATGGTGGCGAAAAAGATCTGCGAGCTGGAAGGCGGCACCGCCGCCATGCTGACGTCCAGCGGTCAGGCGGCCAACTTCTTTGCGCTGTTCAATCTCTGCGAGGCAGGCGACCACATCGTGGCGTCCAGCACCATCTACGGCGGCACCTTCAACCTCATCTCCGTCACCATGAAGAAGATGGGCATTACCGCCACCTTCGTGGATCCGCTGTGCAGCGAGGAAGAGCTGGATGCCGCGTTCCAGCCCAACACCAAGGTCGTGTTTGGCGAGACCATCGCCAACCCTGCCCTCACCGTGCTGGACATCGAAAAGTTCGCCAAGGCCGCACACGCCCACGGCGTACCGCTCATCGTGGACAACACCTTCCCCACGCCGGTCAACTGCCGCCCCTTCGAGTGGGGCGCTGACATCGTGACCCACTCCACCACCAAGTACATGGACGGCCATGGCGCTGTGCTGGGCGGTGCTATCGTGGACGGCGGCAAGTTCGACTGGATGGCCCACGCCGAGAAGTTCCCCGGCCTGTGTACTCCCGATGAGAGCTATCATGGCATCACCTACGCGGAGCGCTTCGGCAAAGAGGGTGCTTTCATCACCAAGGCCACCGCACAGCTCATGCGCGACTTCGGCTCGATGCAGTCCCCCATAAACGCCTATATGCTGAATCTCGGCCTTGAGAGCCTCCACGTCCGGATGCAGCGCCACTGCGCCAACGGCATGGCCGTCGCAAAGTTCCTTGAGGCTCACCCGAAAGTGGCCTATGTCAACTACTGCGGCCTCGAGTCCAGCCCTTACCATGCACTGGCTGAGAAGTATCTGCCGAACGGCAGCTGCGGCGTCGTCTCCTTTGGTCTGGCCGGCGGCCGCGAAGCCGCCAGCACCTTTATGAGGGAGCTGAAGCTTGCCGCCATTGAGACCCACGTTGCCGATGCCCGCACCTGCTGCCTGAACCCGGCTTCCAGCACCCATCGCCAGATGAACGACGAGCAGCTGGCCGCTGCCGGTGTGCCTGCTGAGCTGGTGCGGATGAGCTGCGGCCTCGAGAGCAGCGAAGACCTCATCGCCGATATTGCACAGGCGCTGGATAAGATCTAAGAAACACGGTCAGTGCCATCTGCCGGTTTCGGCCCCTTCCCGTGAAAAAAGCGTCTCCGGATGCAGATAAAAACTTCCCGCTAAAACCGTCAAAAGGAGCAACGATGCTATGCCGCTGATCATCCCCAAGACTCTTCCCGCCTACGATGCCCTCTACGAGGAAAACGTCTTCGTCATGCACCGGGAACGGGCGCTCTCCCAGCACATCCGTCCGCTGGAGATCCTCATCCTGAACCTCATGCCGACCAAGATCGCCACTGAGACCCAGATCGCCCGCCTGCTGGCCAATACGCCCATTCAGGTCCACATGACCCTGCTGCAGACGGCCAGCCATGCGGCGACCCATGTCTCTGCGGCCCACCTCGAGGCGTTTTATAAGACCTTCGACGAGGTGAAGAACGACCGCTACGACGGCATGATCATCACCGGCGCGCCTGTGGAGAAAATAGACTTTGAACAGGTGGACTACTGGCAGGAGCTGTGCGAGATCATGGACTTCAGTGAGACGAACGTCTACTCCACCCTTCATGTCTGCTGGGGCGCACAGGCGGGACTTTATTACCACTATGGCATCCACAAGCAGCTTCTCGACCAGAAGATGTTCGGCGTCTTCGAGCATAAAGTCACCCGTCCCTCGAACCCGCTGGTGCGCGGCTTCGATGAGGTGTTCTACGCCCCTCACAGCCGCCACACCGGCATCAGCCGGGAGGATGTGCTGAACTGCAAGGCCCTGCGCATCCTCGCCGAGAGCGACGAGGCCGGCCCCTTCCTGATGAGCACCGAGAATGGACGGCAGATCTTCGTCACCGGCCACCCGGAGTACGACAAGTATACGCTGGACGCCGAGTACAAGCGGGATGTCGGCAAGGGACTGCCCATCGCGGTGCCAAAGAACTATTACCCCAACGACGACCCCGAGCAGCCGCCTCTCTTCCGCTGGCGTGCTCACGCACATCTGCTGTATGAGAACTGGCTGAACTACTACGTCTACCAGAATACGCCCTACGACCTGGGCGCTATCAGCAAGGTGGAGCACGAGGAAGAATAAAATCAGCCCTCTCCGTCTGGTGAGGAGGGGGCATTTTTGCAAGGAGGATACTTATGGGAATCGAAGCAAAATGGAAGAGCCGGGGCATCCGGGTGGGCAAACTGCCCTGCGGGCCGCTGGACAAGATAAGCGATGTGCCGGGCGTGACGGTGGGCCACTGCACACTGGCGGACGGCGAGGTCCAGACCGGCGTGACCGCGCTGCTGCCCCATCAGGGCGATATTTTCCACGATAAAGTGATGGCGGCCAGCCATGTCATCAACGGTTTCGGCAAAACCACCGGCCTTGTCCAGATCGACGAGCTGGGGACGCTGGAAACGCCCATCCTCTTCACCAATACCCTCAGCGTAGGTACTGTGGAGACAGCGCTGGTGAAGTATATGCTGGATAAGAACCCCGACATCTGCGAGACTACCGGCAGCGTCAACCCGGTGGTCTGCGAGTGCAACGACAGCGGCCTCAACGACATCCGGGGCCTCCACGTCACAGAAGAAAATGTGCGGGCCGCGCTGGCCGACTGCCGCGCCGATTTCGCCGAGGGCGCTGTGGGCGCGGGCCGGGGAATGCGCTGCCACGGCCTGAAGGGCGGCATCGGCTCGGCCTCCCGTGTGGTGGAGCTGGACGGGAAACAGTACACCATCGGTGCGCTGGTGCTCTCCAACCACGCCGTCTTCGATGACCTCGTAGTGGCAGGCACCCCCATCCAGAGCCTGCTGGACGCCCACATCCCGCCCCACGAGGACAAGGGCTCCATCATCACGGTGCTGGCGACGGACATCCCCTTGAGTGAGCGCCAGCTGCGGCGGCTCTGCCACCGGGCGCTGGTGGGCCTGTCCCGCACCGGCTCTTTCTGCGGCAACGGCTCCGGCGAGATCGTCATTGCCTTCACCACCGCCAACCGGGTGCCGCACTACTCCGAAAAGGCCATCCTGCCGATGGGCATGCTCCACGACGACGCCATCAATCCGCTGTTCCGGGCGGTGGCCGAGTGCGTGGAGGAAAGTGTACTGAGCAGTCTGCTCCATGCCGAGACGGTCACGGGCCATCATGGCCGGACGGTCAGATGTCTGAGTGATCTGCTGAAATAAAATCGAAGCCGCAGGATGCGCAATGCATCCTGCGGCTTTTGTGATTGCAGATCGTCGAAAACTGTGTTATACTGATTTTGCTGCTTTGGCGGCAAGGCACTGCACATACGGCAGGCGGTTGGCTTACACTTCCCGAAAGGGGGTGAGGCAATGCGGATTACTTTCCATATTGGTGAGTTTACTATCACCATTATCGTGAAAAAACGCTGAACCGCCACCTCGGCAAAGGCGACGGTTCAATTTTTGAGCCATAGTTCTTGAATGAGGCTGACCGCTTGTCGCAGTGCCTTTTCTATTTTCAGTATAGTTTGTTTTACGCGAATTGTCAAGCACGGGGAAGTTATTTCCGCCGTGTTTTTTTCTTCCGCACGCTGTAGCCGAAGGTCCCCAGCTTTTTGCCCAGAGCCAGATATTCGCCGTGGCTGTAGACGATGAGTTTGGCCTTGTCGAGGCAGAGCTTACCGTTCTCGTCCAGCAGGCTCTCGTCCACGTCGCAGGCCACTACTTCGGCGAGGAAGAGGTCGTGGCTGCCCAGCGGGATGACCTGCGTGACCCTGCACTCGAGGTTGACGGGGCTTTCTTCGAGGATGGGGCAGTCCGTCAGCACCGAGCCGGGGGCAGAATGGAGTTTGCAGGCTGCGAATTTATCGAAGTCCCGGCCGCTCCTGACGCCGCACCAGTCCACCGACTTCACCAGTGCCTCGGTGGGCAGGTTGATGGCAAACTGGCCGCTCTCTTTGATGAGGTGGTGGCTGTACCGCTCGGGGCGGACGCTGATGGATACCATGCTGGGCTGGGTGCAGATGGTGCCGGTCCAGCCGATGGTGATGAGGTTGGGCTTATCCAGTCCGCCGCAGGAGACCAGCACCGGCGGCTCCGGGTTCAGGAGGGTGCTGCCTTTCCAGCTCTGTTTGCTCATCCGTGATACTTCCTTTCGTAGGGAGCCCATGTGCGCTCGCTGATGATGTAGCGGGGGCGGGCCTTGGTCTCCATATAGATCTTGCCGACGTATTCGCCGATGACGCCCAGACACACCAGCTGGACGCCGCCCATGAAGCAGACGATGCAGATGGTGGAGGCCCAGCCCGCCACGGCGCTGCCCAGCACGGCCTGCACGATGGCCCAGATGACACCGATGAAGCTGATGAGGCTGACCACGATGCCTGCGCCGGTGATGAGGCGGATGGGCTTATTCGACAGGCTGGTGATGCCGTCGAAGGCGAGGGCCAGCATCTTGCTGAGGGGATAGTGGCTCTCGCCGGCCAGACGCTCGTGGCGCTCGTAGTAGACGGTGCCGCTGGGGTAGCCCACCAGCGGCACCATGCCCCGCAGGAAGATGTTCACCTCGCGGTAGTCGGCGAAGCTCTCCAGCACCCGGGTGCTGATGAGCCGGTAGTCGGCGTGGTTGAAGACGATGTCCGCGCCCAGCGCGTTCATCACATGGTAGAAGCCCTCGGCGGTGAACCGCTTGAAGAAGGTGTCGGTGTCCCGGCGGCTGCGCACGCCGTAGACGACCTCGGCGCCGTCGAGATACTTTTTGACCATCTCGTCCATGGCGTTGATGTCGTCCTGACCGTCGCAGTCGATGGAGATGGTGATGTCGCAGCTGCCGCTGTGGAGCGCCTCCATCAGCCCGGCCAGCACGGCGTTCTGGTGGCCGCGGTTCCGGCTCTGGGAGATGCCGATGAAGTGCTCATCCTCAGAGGCGAACTTCTGGATGAGGGACCAGGTGGCGTCGCGGGAGCCGTCGTTGACGAAGAGCACCCGGCTCTTCTCGCTGATAAGGCCCGCTGCGGCGAGGTCGTTTATCTTTTTCAGGAACATGGGGGCCGTGATGGGCAGCACCTGTTCTTCGTTGTAGCAGGGAATGACGATCCATAAAATCGGTTTGGACATGATGAAGTTCTCCTTCTATATAAGGCTCTCCCAAAGGGAGAGGCTGTTACAGCACCATGCGCCGCAGCGCGTCCGGTTCCAGCAGCTTGAAGCTGCTCTTATAGGTCTCGAGCAGGCCGTCCCGCTGCATCAGGCTCAGCTCCCGGGAGAGGGCGCTGCGGTCGCAGTTGAGGTAGTCGGCCAGCCGGATGCGGGAGTAGGGGACGGTGAAGGTGAGGCTGTGATGCACCTCGGCCTCACTGAGCAGGTAGGCGCACACCTTGGCCCGCAGGCTCTTGAGCAGCAGCAGGTCTACCCGGCGGGAGAGCAGGAGGTATTTGTCGCTGATGGTGCGCACAAGGTTCTGCAGCACCCGCTGGCGGGCCGGGTCGGCCCCGGGCAGCAGAAGCTTCTCGTAAGGCACCAGCAGCACCTCGCAGGGGGCCGAGGCCACCACCGTCACCGGGCTGGAAAGGCTCGAGCCGCCCAGCACGTCGCCGAACACACCGCCCGGCCCCATCTGGCTGATGGGCAGACGCGCCCCGCTGGCAGCGGAATGATAGGCCTCGATGGCACCGGAGAGCACCACGCCCACCCGGCGGTTCGGCTGTCCGGCCAGCACGAGGGTCTCGCCCCGGCTGTAGGTGCGCAATACGGCCCCCACTTCGCCCAGCAGGACCCGGAGCGCTTCGGCTTCCAGCCCGGCGAACAGAGAGGTGGATTGTAACAGCGGAAGATAATTTTCCATACCCATTCCGTGAGGTTTTCCCCGGGCCCTCACCGCCCTTCTGCGATTCCGTTGCGTGTGCAACGGTATTTTTTCTCTTATTATAGTAAACTTGAGGGCGTAAAGCAAATGGTTTTGCAAATTTTTTGCGGGAAAATTTCTCCCAATGAAAGTGAGGAGCTGAATCCTATGAAAAAACTGACATCTCTGCTGTTGTCGCTGGTGCTGATGGTCAGTGTGCTGGCCTGCGGCGCATCGGCCAAAACGAGCACCAAAGTGCGGATCGCCGGCCTGAAAGGCCCCACCACCATGGGCCTCGTCAACCTGCTGAGCATGGAGAAGGACGGCACGGCCTCCCTCGACTATGACCTGCAGCTCTACGGCGCTGCCGATGAGATCGTGCCGAAGCTCATCAAGGGCGAACTTGACATGGCCGCTATCCCGGCCAACCTCGCCGCGACCCTCTACCAGAAGACGAACGGCGGCATCCAGGTCATGGCCGTCAACACGCTGGGCGTCCTCTACGTCGTGGAGAAGGGCAATACCGTCCACAGCTTCGCCGACCTCAGGGGCCGCACCATCCTTTCCACCGGCAAAGGCACGACGCCCGAGTATGTCCTGCGCTATCTGCTCAAGAAGAACGGCCTCGATCCCGACAAGGACGTGAAGATCGAATACTACAGCGAGGCTTCCGAGGTCACGGCCCAGATGGCCGCTGCCAGGAAGGATGCTATCGCCGTCCTGCCTCAGCCCTACGTCACCGCTGCCCAGATGAAGGACAGCGGCCTCCGCGTCGTTCTCGACCTGACCAAAGAATGGAACAGGGTCTGTGACACCCAGCTCATCACCGGCGTCACCGTGGTGCGCACCGAGTACGCAAAGCAGAACCCCGATGTCATCGCAGCTTTCCTGACCGACTACCAGAAGAGCGTCAAGGCGGCCAACGAGGACATCGACGGCACCGCCGCCCTCTGTGAGGAAGTCGGCGTGGTGGCCAAGGCCGCTATCGCCAAGAAGGCCCTGCCCAAGTGCAACATCGTCTACCGCAACGGTCAGGAGATGAAGAAAGACATCTCTGCCTACCTGCAGGTGCTCTACGATGCCTCTCCCGCCGCCGTGGGCGGCAAGCTGCCGGACGATAACTTCTACTACACCGAGCCGTCCGTCCTGCGCAAGGTCATGGCGGCGATCCGCAACTCTGCAAAGTAAGCTTTGAAACAAGAAAAACTGCCGCACAGCCGTGCGGCAGTTTTTCTTACATCAGAAGGCCCGCGCCGATGCCGATGAGGGCCGGCAGCAGCCAGCCAAAGCCGAGGCTGCTCAGGGGCAGAGCGTTCATCAAGGTGGAGAGGGGGCCGAAGGGCAGGGCGGCAGGGATGCTCTGGATGGCCGTGAAGAGGATACCCAGCCGCCAGACCGATGCCCGCTGGAACCGTCCGGGCAGGAACTCCACCACGATGAGGATGATGGCGATGGGGTAGATGGCGTTCAGCACCGGGACGGAAAGGCTCAGGATGCCCGCAAGGCCGATGTTCGCCAGCAGCATGCTCATCAGCGCGAAGAAGGCTGCAATGGCGGGGTAGGGCAGCCGGGGCAGAAGCTCGTGGAAGTATTCGCCTACGCTGGCGATGAGGCCGACACAGGTGTTGAAGCAGGCGATGACGAAGATGGCGGCCAGAAGCACCTGTCCCACCCGGCCAAACAGGCCGTCGGCCAGTGCCGTCAGGACGGCGGCACCGGTGTCGCTGCCGGGGAAGGCAGCCCCCGAGATGCCGCCGATGTGGGTCAGCATGGCGTAGACCACCAGCAGCATCCCGCCCGCGATGAACCCGGCCCGGATGGTGCCGCGCCGGACGGCGGACTCCTCCGTGATGCCCACCGCCTGAAGGTTCAGCGCGATGACCGCGCCGAAGTTGAGCGCTGCCAGCGCGTCCATGGTCTGATAGCCGTCCAGCACGCCCTGTGCGGCGGGGAGGGCAGCGTAAGCCTCGGCAGGCGTGCCGTAGCCGGGCGCGGCCGGGCGGAGGATGCAGCCCGCGAACAGCACCACGATGAGCACCAGCAGGGCAGGGCAGAGGATGCGGCCCAGCCGCTGGGTCAGCTTTTCGGGCCTGAGGGCCACGAAGTACGCCGCAGCAAAGAACACGAGGGAGTAGATGAACTGTCCCGGTGTGCTCCGCCCCACCAGCGGCGTCAGCATCTCAAACGAGGTGCTGGCCGTGCGGGGGATCGCAAGGCAGGGACCGATGGACAGATAGACCAGCACAGCGAACACCTGTGCAAAGCGGGGATGGACCCGCCCGGCCAGCGCAGGCAGACCGCCCGCCCGGGCCACTGCTGCCACACCCGCGATGGGCAGGCCGATGGCGCTGACGGCAAAGCCCACAAAAGCGGGCCAGAGCGCCGTCCCGGCCTGTGCGCCGAGAAAGGGCGGGAAGATGAGGTTGCCTGCCCCGAAGAACATCGAGAACAGGGTGAACCCCACCAGAAGGAGCTTTTTGCCCCGGAGGGCCTGAGCGGAATCGTGCATGGTCATCTCTCCCAGCTGTGCGCGGAGGCACGTAGAATCAGGATTGCTTTATTCCAGTGTAGTGTTTTATGACCCTCATGTCAAGAGAAGAAAAGATGAAGGATTGTATTCTCATACATGATGTGATATTCTGAAAGCGAGAAAACGAACAGGAGCAAAGAAATACATGGATAAAACAAAAAAACGCCGCATTCAAATCTTGGCGGCGTCGGTGTTCTGGCTGGGCGTCTGGCAGGCGGCGGCTGCGGCCATCGGGCAGGAAGTCTTTCTTGTCTCGCCGGTGCAGGCCATCGGTACGCTGGTGGAGCTGCTGCCGCAGGCCGAGTTCTGGCAGCGCATCGGTTTCAGCGCCGGGCGCATCCTGCTGGGCTTCGGGCTGGGCGTTCTGTCCAGCGCGGTGCTGGCGGTGGCCGCCGAAAAGTGGGAGTGGGTGGACGCCCTTCTCGCCCCCGTGATGCAGCTGGTCAAGGCTACTCCGGTGGCGAGCTTCATCATTCTGGCGCTGGTGTGGGTCAGCGGCTCGTCGCTGTCCGTCCTTATCGGCTTTCTGATGGTGCTGCCCGTCCTCTACAGCGCAGTGCGCACCGGCATCGGGAGTGCTGACCGCCAGCTTCTCGAAATGGCGCAGGTGTTCCGTCTGCCTCTGGGGCGGTGTCTGCGGGCGGTCTGGCTCCCGGCGGTGCTGCCCGCGTTCCGGCAGGGATGCAGCGTGGCGCTGGGCATCTGCTGGAAGAGCGGCGTAGCAGCAGAGGTCATCGGCCTGCCGGACGGCAGCATCGGCGATGCCCTTTACCGGGCAAAAATTACCCTTTCCACTGGGGAGCTGTTTGCCTGGACCTTCGTCATCATCCTGCTGAGCGCCGTATTCGAAAAGCTGTTCCTCGCTCTGCTGGATAAAGCGGTAGCGGCAGTTCTGGGCGAAGAGGGGGCTGAAAAATGAGTAAAACCAACAACAAACTGGAAATAAAGAATCTGTCTAAACGATTCGGAGAGAAGATCCTCTTCGAAAACCTCTCGCTTACCGTGGACGGCCCGGCGGTGCTCTGGGCGCCAAGCGGCTGGGGCAAGACGACCCTGCTCCGCATCCTGATGGGGCTGGAAGCGCCCACCTCCGGCAGCGTGGAGGGCGTGGGCCGGGTCGGCGCGGTCTTTCAGGAAGACAGGCTCTGCCCCCAGCTGACCGCCGAAGAGAATGTGGCGCTGGTGCTGACCGCAGAACAGTACAAGGTCAAAACACAATACAAAGAGCAGATACGAGATGACCTTATACAATTAGGACTGGATGACGAGGCCCTTGCCCTGCCTGCCCGGAAGCTCTCCGGCGGACAAAAGCGCCGCACCGCCTTGCTGCGCGCTCTCTTGGCCGAGAGCGACACCCTTCTGTTAGATGAGCCCTTCACCGGCATGGACCCCGCCGTCATGAAAAAAGCCGCAGCCATGCTCAAGGCACGCTGCGGCACAAAGCCCACCCTGCTGGCGACCCATGATCAAGAAGCCATCCGGGAGCTGGGGTGGAACGTGATCGAACTGGGCTGAAACGAAAGGAGCCTGACCATGGAGAAAAAGACGAGCTGCCTGCTCTGCGTTCTTACCGCGCTGATTCTCGCTGTGCTCTATCTCTGGGCCGCCCTCCGCCCGGGCGTCTGGCTGCGGGATGCCTTTTTGTATCGGCAGGCCGACGGCAGCTTTTCGGGCAGGGATGCGTATGCCGCCTACACCATGCAGATCGCCCAGACAGGAAACGGTGCGGAGGTGGAATTCACGTTGGACGGAGAGACGCGGCACTATCGGCTCGAATCGAAAGCCGAGGGCATGAGCGACCCGGGCGTAAAAATCGAGCAGGACGGAGTGGTCATTTTTACCGGGACCGCGCTGGGCGACCCCGGCGACGCCATCCTGTGGCGGGAAGACGATGGGGGCCTTGCCGACGAGGTGAACGTCATCGTCAACGGCGAATACCAGAGATCCGACCTCTGGCCCAGCTGTAGCTGGCTCTATCATGTGGCCGTCGGCGGGCGGCGGGAGACCCGGGGCAGCGTGGCGTTCCTGCTGCCGATCGGGGCGCTGGTGGTGCTCCTTGTGCTGGATGTCCGGTTCCCGCTGCTGTTCTGGAACCTCCGCCACGGGCTGGAGGTGTACGGCGGTGAGCCCACCGACTGGTATTACGCGATGCAGAGGGTGAGCCGCATTACCAGCATCATCGGTGTTTTTGTGCTGGCGGCGATGAGCTTTGCTGTTCACTGAGGCTCACAGCAGCTCGGCAAGGATGCTGTTCTGTACGATGAGCCCGGCGGGCGTGAGGGCGAGGGTGTGGCCGTCAAAGCTGGCGTAGCCGCTCTTCACGCAGTTTTTCACAAAGGCCAGCTGCGCGGTGGAGAACTCCCTGCCATAGCGTTTTTTGTATTCGTCGAGGCTCAGACCTTTGCGCAGACGCAGCTGCAGGATGAGATAATCCTCTGCACCGCAGCCGCCGTCCATGACGGGCGCGGCCTCGTCCCGCAGAAAGGCTTCGGTGTCGGCGGGGTAGTAGAACCGCTTGCCGCCCATGCAGGAGTGGGCGGCGGGGCCGATGCCCAGATAGTCGCCGCAGTCCCAGTAGATGAGGTTGTGCTTTCCCTCATAGCCCGGGCGGGCGAAGTTGGAGATCTCATATTGCCGGTAGCCATGATGTTCCAGCTGCTCGACGGCGTAGAGGTAGAAGTCCGCCGCCTCATCGGAGGTGGGCAGACCCTCGGGCGGCGTCCGGCCAAAGGCGGAGTCGGGCTCGATCTTCAAGAGGTAGGCGGAAATGTGGGCCGCGCCGCCATCCTCGATAAGCTCCAGCGTCTCGTCGAACTCGGCCTGCGTATAATGGGGCAGGGCCAGCATGATGTCGCCGCTGATGTTCTCGAACCCGGCACGGCGTGCGGCGGCGAAAGCGGCCCGCGCCTGCTTTGCCGTGTGGGGGCGGCCCAGCGTCTTGAGCTGGCTGTCCCGGGCCGACTGGACGCCGAAGGAAATGCGGTTGACGCCCGCCTCCCGGAATGCCCGGAGAGAGTCTTCGGTCACGGTCTCAGGGTTGGCTTCCAGCGTGATCTCGGCCCCGGGCAGGGGCTGCGCGGCGGCGATGAGCCGGGCGGCGTCTGCCGGGTCCAGCAGACTGGGCGTTCCGCCGCCGAAATAAAGGGTGTCCGGCCGCAGGGGCGCGTCCGGCGCAAACCGGGAGAGTTCCCGCAAAAGGGCGTCCACATAGGCCCGGGGGACGCCGCGCTGGCCGGGGGCTGAGTAGAAATCACAGTACCGGCATTTGGAAAAACAGTAAGGAATATGCAGATAAAGTCCGAGGGACATCAAATATCACAGCCTTTTTCATGAATCGTTCATTTCTATGCAGTATACTATATTTCGTAGACCGGGGCAAGGCCGAGGCCGATGCCCTGATTTTGAATGGAGGATTCCTTATGGATTACAACAACTATGACCGCGGCTATGCGGAGCCTTCGATGAGCGCATCGGACTATATGACCCGCACCTACCGCTGGATGGCCGGCGGCCTGCTCGTCACCTTCGCAATGGCCTATATCACGGCGACCACGCCCCTTATCTATCTGGTCAATTCGCTTTACTTCCTGCTTACCATCGGTGAGCTGGCACTGGTGTTCATGCTCAGCGCCCGGGTGCAGAAGATGTCCATCGACGGTGCAAGAGCCGCGTTCTTCGGATACGCCATCCTGAACGGCATGGTCCTGAGCTACTACTTCCTGATGTTCTCGGTAGGTACGCTGGTCATGGCCTTCCTCGCCACGGCGGTCTACTTCGGCCTCATGGCTGTGTACGGCACCACCACCCATAAGGACCTCACCGGCTGGGGTCCCCGCCTCATGATGGCTCTGGTGGCCATGATCATCACCAGCCTCGTGGGTGCGCTCTTCGGCTTTGGCTTCGGTGCCTCGGTGCTCTACTGCGGCATCGGCCTGGTGGTGTTCATGCTGCTCACCGCCTACGATACCCAGAAGCTCCGCCAGATCTACGCCTACTATGCAGGCGACGCTGAGCTGGCCGAGAAGGCTTCCATCTACGGCGCACTGACCCTGTATCTGGATTTCATCAACATCTTCCTCTACGTCGTCCGCCTGCTGGGCATGAACAGCCGCAGCCGCAACAACTGATGAACATGACCTGCTTTTTCTGCAAGGGCGAAATGAAGCCTGATACTACCATTCATACCGTACAGCTCAAAAACTGTGTCGTTGTCATCAAAAATGTCCCCTGTATGAAGTGTGAGCAGTGCGGTGAGGTCGTTCTGTCGGCAGATACGATAGAAAAGATAGAGCATATTTTGCAGACTGTGGAAAAGGCGGTGGCGGAAATCACGGTGGTGAATTTCCCGGACTGCGCTGCATAAAAAGAACAATGCAACAGGTAAGGCCCCGGTCATCCGGGGCCTTTTTGTGTCCTTTCGAATAAAGGATGAATAAACCCCGCTCTGCCGCTCCAAACTACCACCAAAGAAACGATTCCGTACACAAAATGGATTGGAGTAACGAACGATGGAGCAATTCAGAAAGTTTTTGCGGGACAAAGCCTTTGCGCTGGTGCTCACCGCCTGCCTGCTGGCGGCGGCAGCGGCCGGGGTGTGGGCTGTGCGCACAGTGCGCAATGAGCTCAAACAGAATCTGGACGCGGTGCGAAGCCCGTCCAGTACCGCCCCCGGCATCGACGAGGGCATCAACACATCGCCCGGCGTCGCCGGAGAGGAGGAAGCCGAATGGCAGCAGCAGAACGCACCCGCAGCAAACAGTGTGGCCAATGTGCCAAAAGCCGACAGCTCGTCCGGTGGGGCTGCGTCCTCTTCTGGTGCGCAGTCTGGGTCTGGTTCGGTGCGCGAACCCTCCGCGCTGCAAACCGAGTCCTTGCCTGCCAGCAGTTCGGCTGCGCCTGCCTCCACGCAGCCTGTCTCGGGGCGCGTCTTAAACAGCTACAGCGGCGATGAGCTGGTCTACAGCAAGACGCTGGGCGACTGGCGCACCCACAACGGCGTGGACTACGCCGCCGACAGGGGCGCGGAAGTGACCGCCCCGGCGGCGGGCAAGGTGGTGGAGATCGGCACGGACGACAAGTGGGGGCCTGTGGTCGCCATCGAAGACGCTTCCGGCAGGGTCTGGCGGGTCTGCGGCACGACGGACGCCAGGGTGAAGAAGGGCGACACCGTCTCGGCCGGGCAGACCATCGGCAAGGTGGGCAGCGTGAGCTGTGAGTGTGCCGAGGAGAGCCACATCCACTTGGAGGTCATGGAGGGCGAAAAGTATCTCGACCCCATCAAGGCCATGAAATAAATAAAATTTTCCGGGCAGGTGCAGCAGAACGCTGTACCTGCTTTTTTCACATTGCTTTTGGCGGTCGATTCTGGTATGATAAACTGGAATAAGTGTGAAGACAGAAGAAAAAGCGGAGGAAACGAAACATGAAGGTCTTAGTGGTAGGCGGCGGTGCTGCCGGCCTGATGGCGGCGGGCGCGGCCCTGCGGCAGGGGCATGAGGTGACGGTGCTGGAACATATGGAAAAGCCGGCTCAGAAAATTCTCGTCACCGGCAAGGGCCGCTGCAATGTGACCAACGACTGCACCGCAGAGGAATTCCTGCACCATGTGCGGACGAACCCCCGCTTTCTGTTCTCGTCGCTGGGGGCTTTCCCGCCGGCCAGGACGATGGAGCTGTTCGAGTCTCTCGGTGTGGAGCTGAAGGTGGAGCGCGGACGCCGGGTGTTCCCGGTGTTAGACAAGGCCGAAGAGATCCGGCAGGCTCTTCTGCGGTACGCAGACGGAGCGGACATCGTCCACGACGGGGCAAAAAAGCTGCTGCTGGAGCCGCTGGCCCAGCCGGAAGAAGCGCCTGCTGCGCCGGAAGATCCGCGCCGCCCGAAAAAGAAAAAGCCCGGCCCGGCCTATCGCTGCGTGGGAGTGCGGGGAACTTCGGGCCGGGAGTACAAGGCGGACGCCGTTCTGGTGGCAACGGGCGGCCTGAGCTACCCCACCACCGGCTCCACCGGCGACGGCTACAAGCTGGCCCGGCAGGCGGGCCACACCCTCGTGGAGCCTGTCCCCAGCCTCGTCAGCCTCGTGAGCCATGACGCCGACTGCAAGAAGATGATGGGCCTCGCCCTCAAGAATGTGACCCTCACCCTCCACGAGGACGGCAAAGCCATCTTCGAGGAGCAGGGCGAGATGCTGTTCACCCACTTCGGCATCAGCGGGCCGCTGACCCTCAGCGCGTCGAGTCATCTGGGCGACATGAAAAAGCATAGGTACGAAGCTTTTGTTGATTTGAAGCCTGCCCTCAGCGAGGAACAGCTTTATGACCGCATCACCCGGGACTTTGCCCTTCTGGCGAACCACGCGGCACAGGGCGCACTGGTGAAGCTGCTGCCGTCCAGTATGCAGCCGGTCATGGTGGCCCGCTGGGGCATCGACCCGGCCACCAGGGCAAACCAGATCACCCGGGAGCAGAAGCGGGAACTGGTACAGCTGATGAAGCACTGGCGGGTGTCCATCGACGCCCGGGGCGATTTGGCCCACGCAGTCATCACGTCGGGCGGCGTGTCGGTGCGGGAGGTGGACCCCAAGACCATGCAGAGCAAAAAGGCCCTCGGCCTCTACTTTGCAGGCGAGGTGCTGGATGTGGACGCCTATACCGGCGGCTATAACCTGCAGATCGCATTCTGCACGGCACAGAGTTTTGCGAATAACCTGTAATATCTGAACACTTGTGGGCCGGGCTATGCTCAGTAAAATGAAAGAAGGAGCTTTTATAATGGTATCTGTTGCGATCGACGGGCCTGCGGGCGCAGGCAAATCTACGCTGGCGCGGCGTCTGGCTGCGGACTTCGGCTACATTTATGTGGACACCGGTGCGATGTTCCGCACCATCGGCCTTTATGCCCTCCGCGCAGGCAAGGACCCGAAGGACAACGAGGCGGTCAATGCCCTGCTGCCCAATATCACCCTCGAGTTTGCTTTTATCGAGGGCGAACAGCATATCTATCTGAATGGCGAGGACGTCAGCACGGCCATCCGCACCGAAGAGGTGGGAATGGCGGCTTCTGCCGTGGGTGCAAATCCGGCGGTGCGCGCCTTCCTGCTGGAGATGCAGCGGGACATGGCCAGGACGCAGAACATCCTGATGGATGGCCGCGACATCGGCACCGTGGTGCTGCCCAATGCGACTGTGAAGATCTTCCTCACCGCCAGCCCGGAGGCCCGCGCCACCCGCCGCTGGAAGGAGTACCAGCAGAAGGGCATCGACACCCCCTACGAAGATGTGCTGGCCGACGTCAAGCAGCGCGACTATCAGGACACCCACCGCGCCGCAGCCCCCCTCAAGCAGGCAGACGACGCCGTGCTGCTGGACACTTCGGAGCTGAATTTCGAGCAGAGCTTTGAGGCCATGAAGAAAATGATCACGGAGAAGGTCGGATGATACTATATTATATTCTGGTCCCGCTGGCATGGCTGGTGTTCCACATCGGCTTCCGCGTCCGGTGTGAGGGCAGGGAGAACCTGAAAAAAATCGGCACGAAGGGCTGCATCATTGCCCCCAACCACATTTCCGCCATCGACCCGGTGTTCGTCGTCATCACCCGGTTCTGGGGCCAGCGGATGACAGTGTTTGCCAAGAAAGAGCTGTTCGAGATAAACCCATTCCTGTCGTGGTTCTTCCGGTGCGCCGGTGCAGTCTGCGTCCGCGGCACGAAAGAAGAGGTCGGCGTCATCGACGACACCGTGAAAAAGTGTCAGGAGGGCGGCACACTGCTGCTCTTCCCGGAGGGTACGCGGGAGCAGGAGAATAAGTTCCTTCCCCTCAAGAGCGGACTCTTCGTCATCGCGGCGGCAGCAAATGTGGACGTCGTGCCTTGCCGCATCTACTACGACACCCCCGATGGGAAGATGAAGCTGTTCTGCAAGGTGCGTGTCATCTTCGGCGAGCCCATGCCCGCTGCACAGTTTGCGATGGAAGGCCGCCGTGACATCAAGAAGCTGCGGGAGAATAAACAGGCCGTTCTGGATGCGTGGAGCGAATTGTAAGGCGGCTTGCCCTCTCCGTCATCGCAAGCGATGCCACCTTTCCCAGAGGGAGAGGCTTCGCTTTCCCGCTGCGCTTTAAGGCTCTCCCTTTGGGAGAGCTGTCGAGCAAAGCGAGACTGAGAGGGCAAGGACGCTAGAATAGGAAGGACAAGCAATGGAAATCAGACTTGCAAAGACTGCGGGTTTCTGCTTCGGCGTGGACCGCGCGGTCAAGCTGACCTACGGTCTGCTGGATGAGGGCCGCAAGGTGGCCACCCTCGGCCCCCTCATCCACAACCCCCAGACCGTGGAAGACCTCGAGCGCCGGGGCGCACTGGTAGCAGACACCCCCGCTGATGTCCCTGCGGGCTACGAGGTGGTCATCCGCAGCCACGGCGTCCCACGCAGCATTTACGACGAGCTGGACGCCCGGGGCTGTACCTATCACGACGCCACCTGCCCCTTCGTGAAGAAGATACAGAAAGTCGCTTCCGAGGCCGAAGCCGCCGGTGCGACACTCGTGGTGGCCGGTGACGTGTCCCATCCGGAGGTGCAGGGCATCGTCGGACATACCCGGGGAGAGGTATTCATTTTCAGCGATCTGGCCCAGTTGAAGGCGTGGAAAGGGCCTTCTGACCCCCAAAAGCCCATTTTTGCAGTTGCACAGACCACATTTCAGGTAACAAAATGGCAAGAAAGTTCGGAGTTTCTCAAAAAAGCCTATACAAACGCCCGAATTTTTGATACAATATGTAATGCGACGTGGGCGAGGCAACAGGAAGCGGAAGACCTCAGCCAACAATGCGACATCATTGTTGTCATTGGCGGTCATCATTCTTCCAATACCCAAAAGCTGGTACAGGTCGCCGCAAAGCATACGCGAGCCGTAACGGTCGAGACAGCGAGCGAACTTCGGCCGGAATGGTTTGCAGATGTAAAGACGGCGGGCGTCACAGCCGGGGCTTCAACGCCATCGTCTATTATTGAGGAGGTACTTAACAGTATGAGCGCAGAAATCAATGACAGCATGAGCTTTGAGGAGATGCTGAACGCATCCGAGGAAAAGCGTGTTCATGCAGGCAGTATTGTGAAAGGAATCGTGACCAGCATCTCTGCCAACGAGATCCAGGTGGATATCGGAGCTAAGCAGACCGGCTTTGTCAAGCTGAGCGAGCTGACCGATGATTCCTCCGCCAAGGTCGAGGACCTGGTGAAAGTTGGCGATGAGCTGGACCTCATCGTCGAGAAGGTTATGGATCAGGATGGCGTCATCCAGCTCTCCCGCAAGAAGCTCGCATCTCGCAAGGGCATGGAAGAGATCGCCAAGGCAGCTGAGTCCGGCGAGGTCGTCGAGGGCGACGTCACCGAGTTCAACAAGGGCGGCGTTGTCGTCAACGTCAAGGGCGTCAAGGTGTTCGTCCCCCGTTCTCAGGCCACTATGCGCCGCGACGAGGACTACACTGCTCTGGTCGGCCAGCACGTTCAGCTGGTCGTCACCGAGTGCTCCGGCCGCAAGATCGTCGGCAGCATCAACAAGGTCACCGCTGAGCAGAACAAGGCTAAGCGTGAGGAGTTCTGGGCAAACGTCGAGGTCGGCAAGACCTACACCGGCGTCGTCAAGAGCCTGACCTCTTATGGTGCATTCGTTGACATCGGCGGTGTGGACGGCCTGTGCCACATCAGCGAGCTGAGCTGGAACCGCATCAAGCATCCCTCTGAGGTCGTCTCCGTTGGCGACACCATCGAGGTGTATGTGAAGGACATCGACACCGAGAACCACAAGGTCTCTCTGGGCTACAAGAAGGCTGAGGACAACCCCTGGGAGCAGCTGAAGAACAACTACCCCATCGGCAGCACCTTCCATGCTCCGGTCGTGTCCCTGACCAAGTTCGGTGCATTCGTCCGCATCCTGCCGGGTGTTGACGGTCTGGTCCACATCAGCGAGATCAGCAATGACCGCGTTGAGAAGGTCTCCGACGCACTGAAGGTCGGCGATATGGTCGACGTGAAGCTGCTGGATGTCGACTTCGACAAGAAGCGCATCAGCCTGTCCATGAAGGCTCTGCTGAACGACGACGCTGAGTAATCAGCCTGCGGCATAGTCTCATCAGACACAATGCGAACTACAGCCCCGTTGCCGGGAAAACGGCGGCGGGGCTGTTTTTGTATCGCCCTCTCAGTCGCTGACGCGACAGCTCTCCCAGAGGGAGAGCCACTGGCGTGCCGGTCAGGCATATACTGGATGAACAAAGTTTCTTTATTTCGGAAACGGTAGTGCCCTGCTGGCGACGGAAGGTTTTAACGTCAATGAAAAACTGGTTTATAAAGCACCGCGAGGTGCTGGCTTATCTCGTTTTCGGTGTGCTGACCACATTGCTGAACATCGTACTGTATGCGCTGTTCAGCCGCCTGTTCGGTTACGAAGCCGCCAACAGCTGGGGCAATGTGCTGGACAATGTCATCTGCATCCTGTTTGCCTATGTCACCAACCGGGCGTTCGTTTTCGCCAGCCGGACGCAGGGCAGAGAGGCGCTGAAGGAGTTTGGTGCATTCGTCACCTGCCGTCTGGGTACACTGGTATTGGATGCCGCCATCATGATGATCTTCGGCAACCTGCTGGCCGCTCAGGGGGCGGCTCTGGTGGAGAGCTTTATGAACGGTGCGCTGAGCCTGCTGGCTGGCTGGTTTGGCCCGGATACGGTGCTGCACATGGCCACCGGCGGCGCAGCGCCCGCTCCCTCCATCTCCGACGGCTCTGCCGCCATCGCCATCATCGGCGGTGCCGACGGCCCGACGGCCATCTTTGTCACCAGCTTCTACGATGCCCAGGCCCTGTGGGGCATGGCGGTGAAAGTGTTCTCCAACGTGGTGGTGGTCGTGCTGAACTATGTGTTCAGCAAGCTCATCGTTTTTAAGCGTAAGTGAGATATTTTTCTGCCGGCGGCAGAAAAATATCTGATATAATTTCAGGAGGTACGGTATTATGAAACGTGGTCTGAAAGGTTTTGCATTTCTGGTCTCCGGCCTTGTGCTGGGCATCATCGGCGCAACGGTGTCTGCAACTGCCATTGCCCTGAGCGCTGTCGGCATGGCGAAGGTACGCCGTGCCACCAAGAACTAAGGAGCTGTTTTCAAAACAACTTCGATTCAGGAGGAAAAAAGCATGAATCGTGAAGAGATCCTGTCCCACGTCGATCACACCCTGCTCAAGCCTGAGGCTACCTGGCCCCAGATCCAGACCCTGTGCGACGAGGCCATCGCCAACCACACGGCTTCCGTCTGCATCAACACCTGCTATGTGAAGCAGGCCGTCGAGTACATGGCGGGCCGCATCCCGGTCTGCTGTGTGGTCGGTTTCCCTCTGGGTGCAATGGACACCGCTTCCAAGGCCTTCGAGGCCAAGACTGCCATCGAGAACGGCGCTGCCGAGGTGGATATGGTCATCAACATCGGCCGCCTGAAGAACGGCGAGTACGACGCCGTCCGCGAGGACATCCGCGCCGTCAAGCAGGCTGTGGGCGATAAGGTCTTGAAGGTCATCATCGAGACCTGCCTGCTGACCGACGACGAGAAGCGCAAGATGTGCGACATCGTCTGCGAGGCAGGCGCGGACTACATCAAGACCAGCACCGGCTTCTCTACCGCCGGCGCAAACTTCCACGACGTGGAGCTGATGGTCAAGGGCGTGGCTGGCCGCTGCAAGGTCAAGGCCGCCGGCGGCATCTCCACCGTCGAGGATATGGAGAAGTTCCTCGCCCTCGGTGCAGACCGTCTGGGCACTTCCCGCGCCGTCAAGATCCTGAACGGCGAGCAGGCAAAGGGTTATTGAGCCTTATCGATCTGCGCGAAATGTCAAAAAAGAGTGCGACTCTTCTTGACATTTCGACGAAGCAATGATAAGATATTACCCGGACAAACTGAATACCGACTTATCAAGAGCGGCTGAGGGGACAGGCCCTGTGAAGCCCGACAACCTGTGTGTGAGCATAAGGTGCCAAATCCTGCGGGAAACCGAAAGATAAGAGTGCAACGCTCAGAGCTTCGGTTCTGAGCGTTTTTAATTGCATAAACTTGATGAACGAGTAGGAAGCTGTCAATATCGATACACACACACCAACGCCAAGGAGGTACAAAAATGGCAAAGCACTGTCTGTTTACTTCTGAGTCCGTCACCGAGGGCCATCCCGACAAGATCTGCGACCAGATCTCCGACGCCATCCTCGACGAGATCCTGACCCACGACCCCGACGCCCGCGTGGCCTGCGAGACCTGCGCATCCACCGGCCTCGTCCACATCATGGGCGAGATCACCACCAACTGCTACGTCGATTTCCAGAAGATCGTCCGCGAGGTCGTGGCTGACATCGGCTACACCCGCGCAAAGTTCGGATTCGATGCCGACACCTGCGCCGTCATCTCCAACATCGACGGCCAGAGCCCCGACATCGCCCTCGGCACCAACGATGAGGTCGGCGGCGCCGGCGACCAGGGCATGATGTTCGGTTATGCCTGCGACGAGACCCCCGAGCTGATGCCCATGCCCATCAGCCTGGCCCACAAGCTGGCCAAGAAGCTGACCGAGGTCCGCAAGAGCGGCGAGATGGACTATCTGCGTCCGGACGGCAAGAGTCAGGTCACTGTCGAGTACGTGGACGGCAAGCCCGTCCGCGTGGACGCTGTGGTCATTTCCAGCCAGCACAGCGAGGCCGTCAGCATGGAGCGGCTGCGCGCCGACGTGATGGAGAAGGTCATCAAGGCCACCATCCCCGCCGAGTTGCTGGACGAGAACACCAAGTATTATATCAACCCCACCGGCCGCTTCGTCGTGGGCGGCCCTCAGGGCGATACCGGCCTGACCGGACGTAAGATCATCGTCGATACCTACGGCGGCTACGCACGCCACGGCGGCGGTGCTTTCTCCGGCAAGGACCCCAGCAAGGTGGACCGCAGCGCCGCTTATGCGACCCGCTGGGTGGCCAAGAACATCGTGGCCGCTGGTCTGGCCAAGCAGTGCGAGGTGCAGGTGGCTTACGCCATCGGCGTGGCAAAGCCCGTCTCCATCATGGTGGACACCTTCGGCACCGGTGTCGTGGCCGACGAGAAGATCGAGCAGGCTGTGGAGAAGGTCTTCGACCTGACCCCCGCCGCCATCATCCGCGACCTCGACCTGCGCAAGCCCATCTACCGCAAGCTGGCCGCTTACGGCCACATGGGCCGCGAGGACCTGGGCGTGAAGTGGGAGAACACCGACCGCGTCGAAGAGCTGAAGGCTGCTGTCGCCGCCCTGTAAGAGCAAAAACCTAAAAGAATGACTTATGAGCCGGAGAACGTATGGTTTTTGTAAAAAACACATAGTCTCCGGCTCTTTTTCGAAAAAGAGATGTGCAAGGCGCAGAAAATGCAGGTTGGATGCAAGTTAGTGGTGTCGAAACGCCGAAAATGTGATAGAATAAATAGCAGATATGCACTTCAACGTCTGATTTTATCAACTGATAAAAGAAACTTTAAGGAGCTGTAATTATGTCTGTCATTACCCCTAAGGATTGCTTCCATCAGCCTCAGGTCGCCGACCTGCGCCTCATCGCCTGCCCGGGCGCCGAGGAGCTGACCAACCTCATCGGCAAGCATCTGGTGCGCTGGGCCAGCGAGGCCGGCTACCAGACCGATAGCTTTATCATCGAGAGCGCCTGCCCCCGCTTTCAGAGCGGCGACGCCAAGGGTCTGGTCAAGGAGTCGGTGCGCGGCGACGATATTTTCATCGTTGTTGACCCCGGCAACTACAGCGTGACCTACAAGCTGTTCAACTATGAGAACCACCTGTCTCCGGATGACCACTTCGCCAACCTGAAGCGCCTCATCCAGGCCGTGGCCGGCAAGGCACACCGTGTATCTGTCATCATGCCCAGCCTGTACGGCGGCCGTCAGCACCGCCGCGTGTCCCGCGAGAGCCTGGACTGCGCTGTGGCTCTGCAGGAGCTGCAGGCCATGGGCGTCAAGAACATCATCACCTTCGATGCACATGACCCCCGCCTGATGAACGCTGTGCCTCTGATGAGCTTCGACAATGCGATGCCCACCTATCAGGTCCTGAAGAATCTGCTCAAGAAGAACCCCGAGATCAGCTTCGACAAGGACAAGTTCATCGTGGTCAGCCCCGACGAGGGCGCTATGAGCCGCAACATGTACTTCTCCAGCGTGCTGGGCTGCAACCTGGGTATGTTCTACAAGCGCCGCGATTACACCCGCGTGGTCAATGGCCGCAACCCCATCGTCGCTCACGAGTATCTGGGCGATTCCGTCGAGGGCAAGACCGTCTTCGTCGCTGACGACATCATCGCTTCCGGCGAGAGCATGCTGGAGGTTGCCACCAACCTGAAAGAGCGCGGCGCAAAGCGCATCATCGCCAACGCCACCTTCCCGCTCTTCACCAGCGGCCTCGAGAAGTTCGACAAGGCTGTGGCCGACGGCATTCTGGACTACGTCACCGGCACCAACCTGACCTACCGTATGCCTGAGCTGCTGACCCGTGACTGGTACGTCGATGTTGACGTCTCCAAGTATGCCGCATACTTCGTCGTGGCCCTGAACCACGACATGTCCGTTTCCAGCATCATCGACCCCATCAAGAAGATCGAGGCTCTGCTGGCAAGCCGGAAATAATGACAGACAGTTCCTGATATTCATCCAATCGAAAAACACCCGCAATGCTGATGCACTGCGGGTGTTTTTTTGTTGTCATCAAAGGCTCTCCCCCTTGGGAGAGCTGGCGCGAAGCGCCTGAGAGGGCAAGGATGTCATCGAGAAATAAAAAACACAGCGATAATATCAGCCCTGACAAAGGCCGGTGCATATCGCTGTGCAGATATTCGATGGAAACGGGCTTGCCCTCTCCGTCACCTTCGGTGCCACCTCCCCTAACGAGGGGAGGCCTTGGCATTTCGTAAAGCCTAATCTCTTCGCCAGAGGCTCCCCTCGGTAGGGGCAACAACGACGACCGCCGCCAGTGGCGGAAACAGGGAGTCGCTGTTGGGGCAGCGGCCAGCAAGACGCAAACGAAGTGCTGCGGATGCTGGGTGCCGCAACCCGGCCTTGTCGAGCGGAGCAGACTGAGAGGTTTATTCTAATGCCTTCAGCGCCTCGACCACACGCTGATATTCCTTCTCTACCGGAGGGAACAGCTCGTCGGCACCGTCAAGGCTGCCGCCCCGGAGAGCTTCCGTCAGAGCACTGGACGGGACGTACAGTGCATCGAAGCCGAGGTTCTGGCAGACGCCCTTCAGGGTGTGAGCGGCACGGAATGCTGTCGGAGCATCCTTCTCTTCCAGCGCCTTTTTCAGGTTCGGGAAGCTGTCGTCCTGTAGAAATTTCAGCGCGAAGCGGCGGACGAAGTCCGCGCTGGGCAGACGCTCCATCACGCCCTTGTAATCGCCGCCAATGGCTGCATATACTTGTTCCAACGTCATTTTTATACCTCATCCAAGAACAGTTTCGTCAAAGAGAATCCCTTTTTTCGGGGGGGGGG
>OBLC01000153.1_pt1 | contig 45066 bp, 39 predicted proteins | sample 1503181 | NCBI WGS metagenome assembly OBLC01 (sample SAMN00265069, study PRJEB22529) | human gut metagenome
ACTGATATTCAATATAGTAAAAAGTCAAGTTGGGATAATATTTTGGTTTGGATAACTGCTCTTATCCGAAATTTCGGATAAGAGCAGCGAATCCTTTCCCAGATGCCGGAACATGGCGCAAAACTTCCGAAGGTCTTTCCGCAGCAGCTCGTCAGCCTGCTGTCTTGTCATGGTGCGTGCCGAGTATTTCTCGCCCGGCTGGAGGCAATGCCCCCAGCCGACATAAGGATGGTTCTTTTCCGAGTGCCAACCCTCAAAATAGCGCACACACAAAAATGCCCTCTCAAATTCCGGCAACCTGAAAATCCTTGCTTCCTTGGCTGTTTCCCTTTCAGGTTCCTGTGCCGACAAAGTGCAGCCCAACGAAAGGAAACAGAGCAGTAACAACATCCTGTACCTCATTCACGGATTTGTTTGGAAGTGGACGGACTGACGGCTGGCACACTGTCGCTTTCCGTTTCTGAAGTGTTGGAGTTGTTGAAATCAAACTCCATTTCATGGGAGTTGCCGAAGTTATCCTCCACGACCACTATGAAATTCTGTGTTTCATCGCATTGCGAGGTGTAGTACAGACGGAACTTCTCGTTCTCCAGCAGGTAACGGTCGTTCGGCAGGAATACCGTACCGTTGTCCATCTTCAGTGTCCCTTTACCTTCATACTGGAAGTAACGTATCGTATAGAGTGTATTGGCAAAATTGCCCTCCTTCTTCATCTCACAGCGGATTTCCACGGTCTGCCCCTTTGCCACATCGTGAGGGACCGGCATGGTTTCCACCGTAAACGGGTAGCTCTGCTGTATGTCCATATCGTCATCGCAGGACGCAAAAAGTCCCGCAGCCAGGACAGCCATGCAGACTGCCACTGCCTTGAAAATTGATTTGCCTCTGTTGCTGTTATTATTCATAATCTTCATCATCTTATCTGATTTTAAGTTTGTTGTTATTCTGTTTGTTTATCCGTTGCTGCAAATACTCGTTCAGGTCCTTGCAGCCTTTGTATAACCCACGGCAGTCCGACACTTTCTCACCGTACCGCATCCGCAGTTTTTCCACCGTCCGGTGTCCGGCTTCATCGTTGTCGAGGTAGCACCGTATCCTTTCGTAACCGTCCAGATAACGGAAACTCCTGTCCACATTGGCGACCGAGTTCAGGACAAGGCTGTCGCCGTCCTCCGCCATGCCGAGCGTCACGGCGGACAGGAAGTCCATGAAGCCCTCATAAAGGCTGCAACTTTCAGCCTGCCCGTCCTTCCGCTTTATCAGGGATACGTCTTTGGGCGGTATGCACCCTTTGAAAAGCCGGTTCCGGAGTTCATAACCGCCGGACACATTGGAGAAGCCGACGGCGAAATATTTCTTCTTGTGGACGTAGTAGTTCAACTGGCAGCAGTAAAAGGACGCTGTATCGGGAGATATGCCACGTTCCACCAGATATTTCTTCAAAGCCTGATACCGCAGGGGCAAGACCTCCACGTCCTCAAAGGACGGTTCGGGAGTCTTTTTCCTGAAGGTGGAAGCATCCGGCTGCACCATAGGCACACCGGCACTTTCCGATATGAACCTTGCCTGTGCGAGAAAATCACGGCTGTGGATAAACTCTCCGGCAAGATTGAAGATGTCACCGCCTATGCCCAGCCCGAAATCGTACCAGACATTCTTTTCCACATTCACACGGAAGGACGGTGTCCTTTCGCTCCTGTAAGGTGCCGAATACCACAATTCGTTTCCGCTTCTTCTTGTCGGTTCATGTCCCAGCCTTCGGAGAAAGTCCGCAATCGGTATCTGCCTCATTTCAGCTATATCCATACCCGTCCTAATTTATGATGAACTTGATACCTATTCCAAACTGCGTGTGGAGCTTTCTCGTGTCACCTCCCCAAAGACAACGCTCGCGCAGGCTGGCAAGCAGAGCCAGACGGTCAGCCACATACACCTCCATGTCGAGCGTCACCGCACCGCCATAAACAAAAGCGTCACTGTCGTGGAGCCTCGCCCCGTCATACAGCACCTTGTCGCCCCAGTTCACCGTTTCATATCCGGCAAGAGCGGAAACGCCGGCATAGAGAAACACGATTTTGCGGGCATCGGAAAGCACCTTGAAGTGGTAGCCGCCTTCGGCGGTAAACTGTGCCACCGGTATCTTCACATCATTGTACGGACTGTTTTTCAACAGGTATTCACCGCCCAGCGACCATTTGTTGCCGTTTTTCGTATAGGTCGAAAGAAGCGCCCCGAAACTGTGCCCTCCGTCATTGCCGCCCATCCTGAAACCGTCCGTCATTGCCGCCTTCACCTCGATGCCCTGCATTCCCGGCAGGCATCGCTGGGCGTTCGCCCGCCCCGTGAACAGGGCAAGCGACGCTGCCAGTGCTATCATGTACTTTCTCATGTTCATCGTACCTGAAGTTCGTTAATCGTTGTGGCTCGTACCAGATCCTCGTTCTCTACGGTAAAGGACTGGTGACGTCCTCCGTTCTTCTCATGCAGTTCCACCACGAGGCATTTGTCGTCCGGAATGGTGAACTTGGACATCGTGAACACGGTACGTTCCTTTTTCTTTCCCGGCACGCAGGTCACATAGTTCTGCGCACGGAGCGGAAGAATGACCTGTTCCTGCACGGCTGTACGCTTTGCCACCTTCTTGTCCACGATTTTCCATGTGATATAGTCTACGTCAAACGGGACGTTGCTCTGGTTCTTGATTTCCGTATGGAAATACAGAAGTCCGTTATGCGTATAGATGCCTTTGAGGATATACTGGATACCGAAACGCTTGCAGCCGATATGCTTCACCTCACGCTTGTTCTGTCTGTGGATGGACTTCATGATAAGACGCACCAGCATCGGACTTTCATTCCCCAGTTCCTTCAGGTAAATCTCCATCGCGTTGTTCGGACGGTTCACCGCTTCACCGTCGTGGATGAAGTCGCACATCTCCACATTGAGGAGCAGCGGCTCTTCCGCATATTTGACGTTGAAGGTGTAAAAGCCGCCGTCCTCCGTGATGACGCTCATGTTCGTCTCGTTCTGGAAATTTCTTACCGTAGCTTTCACTCTTATCACGTTCTCAGCCCCGTCCGCTTTTCCGGCAATAAGGTTCGGTGAACCCAGGTCCACATAGCGCACCTCTGACGGAAAGATTATATGCACGGTTTTGTTGTAGGTCACTTCCAGTCCGTGCGGCGGTATCATGCGGTCAAAGGTCAGCTTGCGGGTCAGACCGTGATACAGGTCGCCGTCCGCCTCTTTCTGCGGATAGATTTCTTTGCTCAGAGAGAGTTCCTGAACCTCTTCCTGCTTCACTTCCTGAACCGGTCTGTCACTTCCGTTTTCTTCGGCGGTCTTGTTTTCCTGCGCATGGGCAGATACGATGCCCATAAACAGGGCGAACATCATAATTAATTTTTTCATTTTACTTTGGATTTAGTGGTAATAATAAATTGATAATTTTTTGTTGTTAATTTCTGTTCTGATACAGCATGACCCTGTATCCGGCTTTCAGATGTACCTTGACGGTACGCATCTTCTTGGCTATATACTGGCTTGTGCCCTGTATCAGCCCCTTGCCCAGATCGGAGGCGAGCTGTGCCTTCGCATCGGTGGAGATGTTGATGCTGCTGCCGAGCGATCCGCCCATGTTGGCGGCTACCTCACGGACTGCGTTCATTTCCATCGAGTTCGGGATGAAGATTCCTTCCTGTCCGTCCGTATCGTAAACGGAAAGCTCGACCGGAATGATCGTCCCCTCATGTTCCAGCGAAGTGACTGCTATGCCGAGGCGTTCGCCCTGAATCCTTGCCGCTCCGACAAGGACGGCATTGCGTGGGATGATTTTCTCCGCAACCGCCATCGGCTCCAGAAGCCGCAGCCGGACAGCCTGCCCGTCCGTCACGCTCTGTGCCCCATAGACACATGCCGATATGGTGTTCTTGTCCGATACCGTACGGCTTCCCACTGCCGTATGGAAACCCATGTTGCGCTCCTGTGCATACATGGCGGCAAATTCCGCATTGCTCATAGGCTGTGCAAGGGAGGAAACCACCTGTCGGGTAACCTGCTTGACCGGCATTGCCGTATGCTCTTCCGCCTTCCGTACCGGCGATGCCTGTGCTGTCTGTTGTCCGTTCTGACCGCCCATGTATTTGGATGCCAGTTCATACGACTTTTCCATAAGCACCACCTGCTCGTCCATCGAGGAACCTTTTTCCTTCTCCCTTTCAAGTTCCGTTTCCAGCGAGGATATGCGCTCCATCAGCTCCTCCATTTCAGCACTGTTTCCCGAAGGCTGCTCATAGAAGTTGCCGAGCGTGGCGTTCAGGTCACGGTAGGCGGTGGCCGATGACCTTATTGTCTGCGAAGCCGGCGATGATGCCGTATCCGTATCACTTCCGCCACCGGGACTGGCAAGGTCGAAGTCCGGATTGTTCCCGGTCACGGAAACTTCCCGGTCGAACATGCTGCCGAGTTCCTGCATGGCATGGTTGCGGCTTGCCCTGCGTTCCTCCATTTCTCCCTGCTCGTAAGCTTTGACCTTGTCACCGATAATCTTCCTGTTGTCCTTGTCCGCATCCGGTATCTCCGTGTTGTAGCCCGTCGCACCCGGCTGTTCCTCCTTGTCGGAAGAGGGAGCGAATATCAGCCACATGGCACCGATGAAGACCAGAACCATTGCAGGCAGGACTATCATCTTCTGACGTTTCAGCCTTTGCGCCTCCGTCAGTGGTGTACGTTCCCTGTTCTTCTTTTCGGGGCTGTCCCCGTTCTCTTTTCTTGTTTCCTTATTTTCCATCCTTATACTGTTTTATAAAATTGTGATGAATCTTGCCGCCGCATTCTCCCTTTACGGGGAGCTGTCCGGCGTGTCCGATATTCAGTTTCCGTCCGTCATCACGTCCTATATCGTACAGCGACTTTCCGAACGTGTAAAGGGCAAGCGTGGCAAATACGGCCAGCATAGCCAGTATGATTCTTTTCCTTGTCTTTTGCGGAAGTCCGTCCAGATAGTCCTTCAGTCCGGAAACTATCCGCTCTCTTGTACCGCGGATTTTCTCATGTGCCATCCGCAGCGGTTTCATTGCTTTTTCTTTCATTCCATTATCTTTTGACGGTTTGCAGGTCCTTGTTCTCTATGATGGTGAACCCCTCTATCGTGAATCCGTTGGGATTGTCGTCAGACCGCGAGGCGTTCAGCAGGCGGCAGGTCGTCACGAGGCTGCGCTCCGTGACGTTGCTCTGACGGATTATCTGCTGGGTGGCATAGGTGGTCGCACGGTAGGGATAATGCTCGAAATCGCACACCACGCTGTCCACTTTCAGCACCTGCGTGATATTGCCGGCAATGATGCGGTTGTAGTAGCCCTTTTCCGCAAAGTCCGAGTAATAGTTATACACGCTGCGGTCTGCCAGCAGCAGGGCACGTCTCACATTGTGCTCGATGGCGCTCTTCTCCGGTGACAGGGTAAAGAACAGTTCGTGAAAGCGCCGTACATGCTCGCGGGCTTCCGCAGGACGGTTCTGTGAAAGGTCCTGCGAGAGAGCCAGCATCAGGCTCTTGCCGTTGTCCAGCACATAAATCTTTTCCCTCTGCTTCTCCGCAAAGCGGTAGGAACTCCATACGCTCCACACCGTTATCACGGTACACAGTGACAGGAAGACGATACCGAACAGGCGTATCTGCCTGAATGATGTTTCAATATTCTTCAATGACTTGAATTCCATATTACTTTATCTGTTTTTTAGTTGTTCTGTTGGTTTATTTCAGCAGCTTGCCCACACGTCCCGTCACGTTTCCGGCGGTGGCACCGGCAACACTGCCTGTGAATCCGGCGGATTTTCCGGCTACCTGATTGACGTTGCGTCCGTAGTTGCCCATGCCTCCGGCCTGAATGATCCAGCCCGATACGGTCGGAATGGTAAAGTATCCGATAATCCCGATTATCATGAATACGATATACACGCCGTCGCTCGAATCAAGAGAGAAGTTCGGGTCCGCCTGCATACGTTCGATGTCGCTTTGCAGCATCAGTACCTGTATCTTTGCCAGCACCGTACTGAACATGTCCGATACGGGAAGCCACAGGTAAACCTGTATATAGCGGCAGATCCACTGCGTCAGCGTGCTCTGGAAACCGTCCCATACCGATATGGCGAAGGCTATCGGACCGAGTATCGCCAGCACCACGAGAAAGAACGTGCGTATGGTGTCTATGACAAGACCGGCAGCCTGGAACATCAGTTCGAGTATCTCGCGGAAGAAGTCACGCACGGACTTTTTCATGTTGTACATGCCCCGTTCGATATACATTCCCGTCATGGTCACCACGTCCTCCGGCGACCAGCCCAGTTCGTCCAGCTGCCTGTCAAATTCCTCGTTGCTGACAAGATAGGCGGTTTCCGGATTGCGCATCATCGCCTCATGTTCAAGCTCGTCTTTCTGCTTGCGGTATTCGTTCATGTCCAGCGTTTCCGCCTCCAGTATCTTTGCCGTTCCCTGAACGATGGGCGACATGACCCCGTTGAGCGTTCCCAGAACAAGCGACGGGAAAAGCATGATGCAGAATCCTATCGCAAAGGGGCGCAGCATGGGGAACACCTCTATCGGTTCCGCCCTGGCAAGTGACTGCCACACACGGTAGGCGACATAGAACAGCGCACCCAGACCGGCAATCCCTTTCGCGACACCGGCCATGTCCTCGCACAGGGGCATCATCTCCTCGTAAAGCGAGCGGAGTATCTGATGAAGGTTTTCAAAGTCCATAGGCTACCAGTATCTTTCGTTTGCATTTCCGTAAAGACCCAGCACGCGGTCAAGGTCGTTTTTCTTTTTCGCACGCAGATAGCTTACCGAAATGTTCTTGTTGGTATAATAGCCGACAAGGTTCCTGTATCTTCTCATTTTCGAGTAGCAGCGTTCCACCACGTCCATGCGTTCCTTGTCCGTCATCGAGAGTGTGGTGATGTTCACCACGTTCTTCAGTTCCGTCAGCACGTCATTGCTTTCCTCAAGCAGCTTGGTATATCCGAACGCGATGGCTCCGAGTTCCTCCACGGTGAAGTTCTCGTCACGCATCATCTTCTGGAAACTGTTCACATAGATGTCCGTGATGTCGCCCACCATCAGGATGGTCTGCTGCACCTTTCTGGCGTCTTTTACAAGATTGTTCACCGATTTCAGCGCGTCATAATACTTCTTTCCCTGCTCGTAGATCTTGACGGTCTCCTGAAAGTTCTTGACCATATTCGTTGCGGTGGTCGAGGTATGCGCCACATTCTTCGAGGTGTTTATGATGCTTTGCGCAATGTTGGACGGGTCTATGACCGCCCATTGTGCGCTTGCCCTGCCTGCGTAAAGCAGGCACAGGCAGAAGATTGTCAGAATTTTTATTCTCATTTTCTTTGGATTTAGTGGTCATTATCGGTTGTCATTGTCTGTCTTCCGCGTTATCTGCTGCGGGAGTGGCCCTTATATAGTCCCCGTTCGGCGAGAAGGTCAGGATGTCCGTTTCCTCATTGTACGCCACATCTATGCGGAATCCGGTATTCATAAACAGGTTTCCGTTGTCTTCCATCTGCAGCAGATAGGTTTCCGGCTTCAGCTTGCGGCTTATGCCACTGCGTTTGAATACGGTCACCTTGTACGCATTTCCTTCCTTGTAAATGAGCAGGTCGGGTTTGCTTTCCACGCTTTCCCAGTTACCGCAGATGCTTTCGCGCACGTCCTTGTCCTGTTCCATGTCACATGCCTGCATCACCAGTGATGCAAGTCCTATCAGACCGCCGCAAAGCAGTCTGAGCTGGGATTTTGTAATCTGAATGTCCATACTTTTTCTTTTTTTTGATGTTACTGTTGTTTTCTTTGTTATTTGCTCCGGTTCAGAAGCCCATTCTCCTGCCTTTCGGCCTGCAAGGGCGGATACCCGGTGCAAGGCGGTCCGGATTTTCCTTCCTTGGCTGTACCGCCTGTTTCTCCTTCGGCTTGTCGAACAGCTCGTCCGCGTCCGACCTTCTGCCCGTCATTCTCGAAAAGCGGCTGTCCAGTTCCCTGTATGCCTGTTCCACCTGCCTGAGAATGGTTTCGCGGGGAGCCTTGCGGTCGATTCCGTATTTGTCAAAGAAGCCGGGGTTGTAATGTACCGGGTCGTCATAATCTTTCCTTACGGTCATGCCTCCGAGCAGCAGAAGTTCCTTGTAAAGTCCTTCGATATACACTCTCGAAGGACTGCCGCAGATGCTTTCGTATGCCTTTTCCACTGCACGGGTAAGTCTTCCGCCGACTTTTCCGGCATCCGGGACTTCCCCTTTCTGTCTTTTCTCGCTGTACTGCCTGCCGTCCATTTCCTCAAGTTCCTTATACAGCCGGTAGTCTTCCGAAAAGCCGTACTGTTTCTGGATGTCTTCCGGTATGTCGGCACCGTATATGAGGAACTCCTTGAGCCGGGTGGCATGTCTTTCCGTTTCCTGCCTTTTCTGTTCGGCTCTCATGTATGCGTTGTCCATATCCATATTGTCAGTTTTTTTATTCATGAATCTTTTTCATTTTTCAGCCTTTCCGTTCTTCTCGCCTTCTTTCCGCAAGCTGCCGGATGGCTCCCTCTATGTCACCGCCCAGTTTTTCCGCCAGGCGGTAAACCTCCGTCTTTTCCGATTCTTCCGTCGTATAAGCCAGATATTCCTCCGGACTCACTTCCGTGGCATAGACTGCCGACTGCGTACCGCCAAGCCCTATCCACACCTCCTTGTAGAGCCGCGACGGGTTGTTCGCCATGTTGATGGAAAGAATCTGCGACTTCTCCTTTTCCGTCAGTCCGAGCAGGGTCTGTATCTGGTCGAACTTGTTCATGTACTTCCTCTGGTCAAGCAGTATCTTGCAGTCGGAATTGTTTATGATGCTCTCCTTGACTACGGGCGATGAGATGATGTCGTCCACTTCCTGCGTGACGACAATCGCCTCGCCGAAATACTTTCTCACCGTCTTGTACATGTAGCGGAGATATTCCGCCATGTTCGCCGACGAGAGTGCTTTCCAGGCTTCTTCCACAATCAGCTGTTTTCTCACTCCCTTCAGGCGGCGCATCTTGTTGATGAACGCCTCCATGATGATGATGGTCACCACCGGGAACAGTTCACGGTTTTCTTTTATGGAATCAATCTCGAACACGATGAACCGCTTGTTCAGCAGGTCGATGTTTTCCTCCGAGTTCAGCAGAAAGTCATAGCGTCCGCCCCTGTAGTATTGCCTCATGGTGGTCAGCATGTTGTCAATGTTGAAGTCGGACTTCTCTACCTTGATTTCACGTCCGGCCAGTTCACGGCGGTAGTCATCGCGCATGTATTCGTAAAAGGTGTTGAACGAGGGGACGATGCTCCGGTCTGCCTTGATACGCTCTATGTAGGCGTTCACGGCGCTGCCCAGTTCTCCGCTTTCGGTCTTTGATACCTTGTCGTCCTCCGATTTCCAGATGGTCAGCAGCAGGGTCTTGATGCTGTCCTTCTTCTCCACGTCAAACACATAGTCGTCCGTATAGAACGGATTGAACGAAATGGGCTTTTCTTCCGTGTAGGTATAATACACGCCGTCTTCGCCGTGTGTCTTGCGCCGGATCATTTCGCACAATCCCTGATACGAGTTTCCGGTATCCACAAGGACAACGTGCGTTCCCTGTTCATAATACTGCCGGACAAGATGGTTCATGAAGAACGACTTGCCGCTGCCGCTCGGTCCCAGCACGAACTTGTTGCGGTTGGTCGTGATGCCGCGTTTCATCGGAAGGTCGGAAATGTCGATGTGCAGCGGCTTTCCCGTCAGACGGTCCACCATCTTTATGCCGAAAGGCGAAAGCGAGCTGCGGTAGTTGGTCTCTTCCGTAAAGAAGCATACCGCCTGTTCGGTGAAGGTGTAGAAGCTCTCTTCGGCAGGGAAATCAGCGGCATTGCCGGGTATGGCCGCCCAGAACAAGGTCGGACAGTCAACGGTGTTGTGCCGGGGCATACACTCCATGCTTGCCAGCTGGCTGCCCACGTCATTTTTGATGTGCCGGAGTTCCTCCGCATCATCGCTCCACGCCATGACATTGAAATGTGCGCGTACCGAGGTCAGCCCGTAGGAATGGGCTTCGTTCAGGTACTGGTCTATCCATTCACGGTTGATGCTGTTGCTCCTTGAATAGCGGGACAGGGATTGCATGTTGCGGGCGGACTTCTCGAACTTACGCAGGTTCTCCTCGCTGTTGTCCAGTATCACATACTGGTTATAGACATGGTTGCAGGGAAGCAGCAGTCCCACGGGACTGGCAAACGAAAGACGGCAGTCCGAGCGGTCGGTGGAAAGACGCTCATAGCGGCTGTCGGTAGCCACCTTGCCGGGCAGGTCCTCCGTGTCGGAAAGCGTGTGCAGGCGCAGGTAATTGTCACCGATACGCATCCCCTTTGCCGAAAGGTCGATGTCCTGCAGGGCGACGTCGCTTTCAGACATCAGCGAAAAATAGCGTTCCAACAGTCCCTTCCTGTCGTCTGTGCCGACTATCTCATCCGTACCGAGCCGGCGCAGTCGGACAAAGCCGCTGTCGTTCATGATACGGGCGAACTGTTCCGTTGCCTCCAGAAACTTTTCCGATGTTTCCCTGTCCAGTTCCTTCGGAATGATGTGCCCCCTGCACAGCGTGCTGAAGTTGCTCTGCATCCGGTTGCGTTCCCTGGTCGTTTTCGTCAGGTACAGGTAGCAGGTGTGGCGCAGATAGGGTCGCTCGTTGAAATGACGCTCGAAGCTGCGCGATAGGAAGCTCATGTCCTCCTTTTGCAGTTCCGGTCTGTACGTCTCACGGATGAACCAGTCCTGCTTGTGGACGATGGAGAAGTCCGGCAGCACCTTGATGGCCTTGCACCAGCACCCGTGTATCGCCTCGTACTCCGCACCCGTGACCGTGTAAAGCTCCGGCAGTTCGACTTCGTAGGCGACCGTCAGGTCGGCATCCTTCGATACGATGCAGCCGTGTTCCACTGCAAGCAGGGGGAACTTGTTTTCCAGTGTAGTTATTCTTGATACGTTTCTCATATTTTCTCTTCCTTTCTTTTTCGTTTAAGCAGCCGGGCAATGCGCCGACGGTTGGTCAGGTAACGGGGATGGCTTCTTGCGGCACCCAGCTTCATCAGTCCGTGTTCGCCGTACCGGGCATTCAGCGCGAAGGTCTGCCATACAAGGACGGAGGCGCCTGTCACACCGATGCCGATACATATCCACTGGTCGGTTCCGACCATATAGAGGATGACGAACAGGACAAAGAGGGCCAGAAGCCCGCCCACGAAGATGAACAGGTATTGTGCCTTTAGTCCCTTGAACTCAACCGAACGGCCGATACCCTTGTTGATCGGATATTCAGCCATACCGTATATTAAAGGAAGAATGAACGGAGGATTGTCGCCGCCACGATCAGGAAGATACACGCACCGAACCACGAAGCGGCGGTCTTGCTGGTGTCAGGATCACCGGACGAGAATTTGCCATAGACCTTTACGCCGCCTATCAGACCGACAACGGCGCCGATGGCGTATATCAGCTTCGTTCCAGGGTCAAAATAGGAAGTGACCATTGAAGTGGCCTCGTTGATGCCTGCCAGTCCGTTGTCCTGTGCGAAAGCGGATGATGCGGCAGCGATGAGAAGTGCTGCCGAAAGGATGATTTTCTTGCTGTTCTTGATGTTTCTGTTCATAAATACTTTTTGTTTGTGCCGTCAAAGGGTGGATAGTCCTTCTTCCGGCGGTTCATACTGATTTTGTTTTTGGTTTAGTGGTCTCCCTTTTGGTTCCACGGACTTGGGATTGTCCGTTCCGGCAGGCGGTTACCTTGTATCCGCTTTCCGGGGGTCGGTACTACTGTTCTTTCTTCATTCCTTTTTGGTTGTCGTTGCATATTTGCGGATGTCAAACTCGTCGATGTTGTCGGGTACCAGAAACTCGACTTCCTGCTCTTTCAACCGGATTTCAATCAGTCCCTTGATACGGACGCTCATTTCGGTGGAGCCTTCCATAAGCATGTCATACAGCTCCGTACCCTCCATTTCGACAAATACCTTTGCAGCCTGTTCACGTTCCGTCCGTGTCGCATCCGGATTCCGGGCGGTCTTGACGGCCTTTTCAATCTCGTCAAAGCTGCTGCCGGAAGCCTGACGTCTGTCCGGGGTTTCCTCTTCCGGTTCATCTTCGCCGTACTCTACCTCTTCAGGAGGTATGTTGCTGAATACTTCGTCGAACTTCTCTTCCGGTACCCGTGCCGTCTTCCTTTCGGCTTCGTCGGCAAAGGTAACATCATCACTCTGCACTTCCTCGCCTTTATCCGAAGTGGCAGCTTGTGGCTTCGGTACGGTAGTCATTGTCCGGGTTACCGTCATTCTGAAACGGCTCTTGCCGATGATTTCCGGTGCCGTGGCGATGGCGGACGCATCCGCTTCCGGGCTGCTGTCCTTTTCCTCCGCATGGAGCGACTTCCAGATGCCTGCCAGTTTCCCGAAGAAGCGGAACAGCCTCGTTTCCATGATCCGGTCATACATGAGCAGGAACACGAACCATACGTTGCAGGCGACCGATACGGTCAATAGGATTGTGGTCAGGCTCATGGGCGTTTTCCGTTGTTTATGTTGGACTTATGTTTCTCACTCGCGCATTTTCTGTTTTCCTGTCTTCTTTTCATCGTTTCATTCTTATGGTTGATATTCCTTTTCATAATTCTTCTCGTACAGGCTTTTTATTGCCTCGTCGGACAGCCCGAAATGCAGGGTCAGCACATGGTCGATGTAGGCCGACATCGAGAGCCGGTCATGTCCGATGACCCGTACAATACGCCTGATACGGTTATGGTAATCACGGCGTATATATGTCATTTTCCCGTCGCGTGCCCGCATCCCGGACTCCCGGATGAACAGCCGTTCATACTCCTTTTCGCTGTATTTGCCCCTTGCCGGTGAGGACGACACGATTTCCACGTTCGTCTGTATCCCGACGGTAATCATTTCCTTGCCGCTGTCATGCGGTCTTGCTTTTCTTTTTTTATGTTCCATTGTCGTTGATTTTTAGATTAAATCTTCTCTTTGTTTCTTGTACAGTTCGTTGATCTGTTCCTTGTGCTGTTCCAGATGTTGCCGCAGTACGGTGTCCACGTAGCCGCCGACAGTTATCTCACGTCCGGCAATGTCATTCACGATTTTCAGAATCTTGCTGTGTACGTCGCGGCTGATATAGACACACTGGCGGGTTTTCAGCTCATTGCGGCGCAGAAACATCATATAGTCTTCCTCCTGCCGTTTCCGTCGGCTGCTTTCCCTTGACGTTTTCTCCTTTGCCGCCGGCGGTTCCGTTCCGCCTGTACTTTCTTCGGCCGGAACGGCAGGGGGTTCCTGTGCAGGCCGTGCGTTGCCGTCCTGCGTGCGTCTGCCGATAGAGGCGATCAACAGTTCCTCGTCAATGTCCTCCGTATTCACTTTCCTGCTGCCCATGCTCAACGCCCGGTAATGATTTTACATATCTCTTCCGAAAACTCGCGGATGCCGCTCCCTTTCAGGAGTGACGCCTCAGTGGGGAATATGGTCGAGCGGAACACGCTTTTGCGTTCTTCCGAAAGGTCGCGTCGGAATTTCTTGCTGTCCGGCAGACGGGTCGAGAGTATCGAAAGCCCCATGTCCGCTATGACGTCCTCATAAACATCATACAGCCCGTTCTTCTCCCTGCCGTCCACCATCGTCCAGAACAGGTACAGTCCTTTGGTTTTCGACCGCCCCGTCGTCATGAGGTTGTTACGGAACATAGCGGCGAATTGCAGCGTACTTTCCACGACAAAGCGGTCGGCGCTCATGGGAGCGAAGATATAGTCCATTTGCGACAGGGTTTTCACCACGCCGTTGCTTTTGAGCGTTCCCGGCATGTCAAAAAACACGATGTCCGGCTTGACCGCTTCCCCGCTTATCAGCTTTTCCGCGTCATCAAGGGCGTTCACTGCATCGCTGGCAATGACCGGATAGGCATTCCTTTTCAGCTTGCGGAAATGCTCGCAGGCGAGTGCCTTGAAGTACCGGCTCTCGTCAATCAGTTTTGTTTCGCGATCACGGAGTCCGTAGATGCTGTGCTGTGGGGCATCGCAGTCTATCACGGCTACATTGTAACCTTTCACGTTGTGGAGATAGTTGGCGGCAAGCGCCGTAATGGTGGATTTTCCGATACCGCCTTTCTGTGTTGCGAATGCAACGAAGATTTCATTACTCATTGTCATAGATATTTAAGTTGTTGATAAAATGATTTGTTGTTTCCATACAGAACCGGTGATTCCCGTTTCCGCTTCAATGAATCTGCAAACAGACGGTTCATCACGTATCCGGTTCATTGGTGAAACAATGTTTCGGATAATTGCTGACTGACGACAGTACGTCATGAAATCATTGAATCTGTAAGTCACTAAATCATTGAATATGCAGTTATCCGCTGAACCGGATAACCGTTTCGGCAAATGTCTGCCGGTTTGAATTTTCGGGTATTGGATGATGTCATTTCTCATATCTTCAAATCACTGTTTTTTTGAATCACGATGCAAATAAACATGGAAATAATGGAAGTTGTATCACTTCCCGGACAACTGGCAGCATGTTGCGCCGATAGGTAGCGATTGGCTTACTTAATATGTTATTCCACAACCGTTTATCACCGTAACTTTGCCCCCGAACGGCAGGGTTTCCCGCTACGGGCGAAGCCGTGGGTCTGAAGGTTTCCTTTCCAATCCGTCCCCGACGGATTTTTGTTGGCTCCAGCCAACAGCAAGATGTCTTTTCAGCGGCTCAAAATGATTTGAGCATCCCTGAAAAGCACTTGCCCTTGCAGGGGGCGGGCTTCCTCTCCGAAGTCGGGAAGCCTGAAAAACCTGCGGTGGAATGTCCCCAAGGCGGGGCTTGTGCCGTGTAACCGCTAAATCCTAAGTAATATGATTGAGAAAAAGAAGAACAGTCCGCCGAAAAAGGGCGGAAAGACCGGGAGAAATCCCAAAATCGACCCGGCGGTGTACCGCTACACCGTCCGTTTCAACGAGGTGGAGCACAACCGTTTCCTCGCCATGTTCGAGAAATCGGGTGTCTATGCCAGATCCGTATTCCTCAAGGAACACTTCTTCGGAAGACCGTTCAAGGTGCTGAAAGTGGACAAGACTCTGGTGGAATATTGCACCAGACTGTCCGATTTTCATGCCCAGTTCCGGGCAGTGGGAACCAATTACAATCAGGTGGTCAAGGAACTGAGGATGCACTTTTCCGAGAAGAAGGCGATGGCTCTGCTCTTCCGGCTGGAGCAGGACACCATCGAACTTGTGAAGCTGAGCCGTCAGATTGTAGGGCTTTCTGAGGAACTGAAAGAATGGGCGGCGAAGAATGCCGTCATGGAAACGGGATTGGAGAACGACAAAAATCAGGGGTGATGGTAGCAAAAATCAGCATGGGAAGCTCGTTGTACGGCGCACTTGCCTACAACGGGGAGAAAATCAACGAGGCAAGGGGAAAGCTCCTTGCCACCAACAAAATCTATAACGACGGTACAGGCACGGTGGACATCGGACGTGCGTTGAACGACTTTCTGCTTTACATGCCCTCACAGACAAGGGTGGAGAAACCGGTGGTGCATATATCGCTCAATCCGCACCCGGAGGACAGGCTCACGGATACGGACCTGCAGAACATCGCAAGGGAATATCTGGAGAAGCTCGGTTTCGGGGAGCAGCCTTATATGGTATATAAGCACGAGGATATAGACCGCCACCATGTGCATATCGTGACGGTCAATGTGGATGAGAACGGCAGACGGCTCAACTGCGATTTCCTTTTTCGCCGCAGTGACCGCATACGCCGGGAGCTGGAGGAAAAATACGGGCTTCGTCCGGCAGAACGCCGGAGCGAGCGTCTTGAAAATCCGCTGCACGGGGTGGATGTTTCTGCCGGTGATGTCAAGAGGCAGGTCGGCAACACCGTGAAGGCGGTATGCAGGCAATACCGTTTCCAGACGACGGGCGAATACCGTGCCCTTCTTTCCCTTTATAATGTGACCGTCGAGGAAACTCAGGGAAACGTGCGCGGACGTGAGTACCGCGGACTGGTCTATTCCGCCACGGACGGTGCCGGGAACAAGGTCGGCAATCCGTTTAAGTCCTCGCTCTTCGGAAAGACGGTCGGCTATGATGCCGTGCAGAAGAAGTTCGCCCGTTCCGGACAGGACATCAGGGACAGGAAGCTGGCGGACGTGACAAAACGCACCGTCCTTGCCGTACTGGGAGAAACGTATGACAAGGAGAAGTTCATTTCCCGGCTCAAAGAGAAGGGCATCGACACCGTGCTGCGCCACACGGAGGAAGGACGCATCTACGGAGCTACCTTCATCGACCACCGCACCGGCTGTGTGCTCAACGGCTCACGCATGGGCAAGGAACTTTCCGCAAATGCCTTGCAGGAACATTTCACCCTGCCGTATGCAGGACTCCCGCCGATCCGGCTCTCCGTTCCGGCGGAAGAACGCGGGGCGGCTTATACGCGCGATGCTTCCGATGGTGTAGATTATCCGGGCGGCATGGGGCTGTTCACTCCCGAAGGTCCGGCGGTCAATGCCGAAGAGGAAGCCTTTATCCGAGCCATGCAGCGTAAGAAGAAAAAGAAGAAGCGCAGGGGCTTGGGTATGTAATCAGATTTTTAACCGTTAACAATTTCAATCAAATGTCACAACAGGAAGATGATTTGAGGGCACTTGCGAAAATCATGGATTTTCTCCGTGCCGTGAGTATTATTTTAGTGGTCATGAACGTGTATTGGTTCTGCTATGAAGCCATACGCCTTTGGGGGATTGACATCGGCGTGGCGGACAGGATACTGGTGAATTTCAACCGTACCGCCGGACTGTTCCGTTCCGTCCTCTACACGAAGCTGTTCGCAGTCCTTCTGTTGGCACTCTCATGTTTGGGAACCAAAGGCGTGAAAGGTGAGAAAATCACCTGGCGCAGGATATGGACGGCTATTGCCGCAGGCTTTGTGCTGTTTTTCCTGAACTGGTGGATACTGGAGCTTCCATTTCATGTCGCGACGGTCGCCCTTCTGTATATCCTTACCCTTTCGGCAGGATATATCTGTCTGCTGATGGGCGGACTGTGGATGTCACGCCTGCTGAAGCACAATCTCATGGACGATGTGTTCAACAACGAGAACGAGAGTTTCATGCAGGAAACCCGTCTGCTGGAGAATGACTATTCCGTGAATCTGCCCACCCGTTTTTATTACAGGAAGAAGTGGCATCAGGGATGGATCAATGTAGTCAATCCCTTCCGTGCAACCATCGTGCTGGGTACTCCGGGTTCCGGAAAATCCTATGCCGTGGTAAACAGCTTCATCAAGCAGCAGATTGAGAAGGGGTATAGTCAATATATCTATGATTTCAAATACCCTGACCTTTCAACGATTGCCTACAACCACCTACTAAACCACCTTGACGCATACAGGGTAAAGCCGAAGTTCTATGTGATAAACTTTGACGACCCGCGAAGGAGCCACCGCTGCAATCCCATTCACCCGGATTTCATGACGGACATTTCGGATGCTTATGAATCGGCATATACCATCATGCTCAACCTCAATAAAAGTTGGGTGCAGAAGCAGGGGGACTTCTTTGTGGAGTCACCGATTATCCTTTTTGCTGCGATTATATGGTACCTCAAAATCTATCAGAACGGTAGATACTGTACCTTTCCCCATGCCATTGAGTTCCTGAACCGCAGGTACGAGGACATTTTCCCCATCCTTACCTCATACCCGGAGCTGGAGAACTACCTCAGTCCCTTTATGGATGCATGGCTGGGAGGGGCTGCCGAGCAGCTGATGGGTCAGATTGCATCGGCGAAAATCCCGCTTTCACGCATGATTTCACCGCAACTGTACTGGGTGATGAGCGACAGCGAGTTTACGCTCGACATCAACAATCCTGAAGAGCCGAAAGTCCTGTGTGTCGGGAACAATCCCGACCGTCAGAACATCTACGGTGCGGCACTGGGTTTGTATAACTCACGTATCGTCAAGCTGATAAACAAGAAGGGTATGCTCAAGTCTTCGGTGATTATTGACGAGCTGCCTACCATCTATTTCAAGGGGCTGGACAACCTGATTGCCACGGCACGAAGCAACAAGGTCGCCGTTTGTCTGGGGTTTCAGGATTTCTCACAGCTTGTACGTGATTACGGGGACAAGGAGGCGAAAGTTGTGATGAACACTGTCGGCAACATCTTCTCCGGTCAGGTGGTGGGCGAAACCGCTAAGACGCTTTCGGAGAGGTTCGGAAAGGTCTTGCAGAAGCGTCAGTCCATATCCATCAACCGGCAGGACGTCTCCACCTCCATTAACACACAGATGGACAGCCTTATCCCGCCGAGCAAGATTTCCGGCCTGACGCAGGGTATGTTTGTCGGTTCGGTGTCCGACAATTTCAACGAACGTATCGAACAGAAGATTTTCCATGCGGAGATTGTCGTGGACAATGCGAAGGTGGCGGCTGAAACGAAGGCTTACAGGTCTATTCCCGTCATTACGGATTTTAGCGACGAGAACGGCAATGACTGTATGCAGGAAAAGGTGCAGGAAAATTATAACCGCATCAAGGAAGAGGTGAAAAGGATTGTCAGCGATGAACTGGAGCGTATCGCCAATGACGAAAATTTAAAATATCTATTGCAGAAGTAATATTAATGTTTCTATGCACAATCCTGTAGACATATTAAATCTATTACAGGATTGTGCATTGTGTCGTAATAATTACTTATAACCCTAAGGTTGATATCTATATAAATTTTAAAAACAAATTCCGTAAAGTTTAAAGACTACTCACTATACAGACTCGGTGAAGTATTAATGCTATTAATTTGTTTTAAATATTCCAATTCTATATCATAGATTCAAATACTTAACTAATAAAAAATAAAACTATACTTGTATAATTAAGGAGAAAAATATATCTTTGTATGATGAATTCTTTCATAACTTGTTTAGAAGTTGTATATACATATTTGAAAAGCAGAAAGTGACAAAGTCCAAGGTACACAATAGTTTTCAGATAGTGAATATTTCGCGATCTTCTGATTCTTTATCTATAAAGGAAGATAAAGTTCCAGAAGAGGTTAAATTTTCATTGCTACCTTACTTGATTCTTAATATCAAAGAAAGTATAGCAACGGTAATTTTATCTTCTCAATTCGTGAACAAAAAGGGAATAGCTCTTTCAAACGAGTTGATTGTACAGGTTATATTTAAGTTTGAGAAAAAACTTCCTATAACTCAAGGCGAAAAAGATACTGTTAAAATTCAAAATTATGAAGAATTATTATCTATTATTGGTATAACTGTTGGTACATTCCGTGGTATTTTATATGAATGGTTGAAAGGTTCTCAATTACAACATCCTTTGCCATACATTGATATTGAGGAATTTATTAAAGGACTAAGAATCTCATTCTCTAAATGATGATGATATGTTAAAAGAAGATACATTAACTCATTATAAAGAGGCTCATCAAATAGAATGGGCAAATACTCTGCCGGAGAATTGTCCGCCAGAGGAAATCTTGGTACCTGAGGATGAAGAGTTCTATCGATTATTGTTAAATAAAGACCAAATTGTTGATGAAGATTGGAAACCATATACAGAATTGTATCCTAATAAAAAATACGTAGGGGATCAATTAATAATGGCAAATGGATTATCAATCTCGAAAAATGACAATTTTAAGGAATTAACAAAATTCCCACATATAAAAAAAAGATTTAAGGGTCTTGCCAAAATAAAACTTAATCCAACGGATGGAGTTTTAAAACAAACAGGCAGTGATGATATGCATTATACATGGTGGAGAACAACATCTTTCGATAATAAATCAGCAGAAATAATAAACAATGAGGAAGCTTAATCTCATAAGGATATTAGAATATTATGATGTTCCACAGCTGTTTATAGCTGAGGATGTTATAGGTATGCGGTATCTATGTCTGCTTTATGATATTGAATCAGATGGTGAATTGAAGTTTATTGGAGTAATTGTTTCTGCGACAAAACTCAATGATTTTATTAAGGGACATATAGATTTAAAATCAATATTTAAAAATCCAGAAATGGAAGAAGCTATTTATTCTGTTTACATGAAAGAAGATGGAATAAAAGCTGAACATTATACCGAGCTATTGGATGAATCAATGCTTCCTGATGAAGGTTATTTCTATAATGATTCGCTTAATGAAAATGAAGAAATGATTATTCGTGCGTCAACAACTAATAAGCCTATAATACGAATGGCTTTTCAAACCCCACAGAATTATCACGATATAGATGCACGCTGTCTTTCTGCTGCCCTTGTACATTTTCAATCACTTGTTGATAATAGTTATAAGAAGTTATATAAGAACGAAATATGTTCTAATTCTACTTTACGGGTTACCACATTTATGGCAGCATCATTTGATGTAGAATTCATAGCTAATGAAAATTTAGATATATTTGGACAATCTAAAGTTGGACAAACTTTCGATGTTATCAATAAATTATTTTCTAGCACATCAGATGAAGTCATCGAAACATTGAGGACTCTGAAGGGATATGCCGCTAACAGCTACAAAAATTTCCTTGAAGTATTACTTGATAATGATATGTCAATAGAATTAAAGTGGGTATTTAATACACTTGATCATGAAGTACATCAAAGTAATATTTGCAAACAACAAATTCAAAATTTACATGATATCATTAATAATAACAGTAATTTAGGTATAGAAGAAATAACTGTGGAAGGACATTTTACAGCTGCTAATACTGCAAATGGAAAATGGGTTTTTCAACCTAATATAGGTAAAGAAATTAAAGGAGATAGTAATGATTTCTCTTTATTAACAGGAGTAACTCTTACAGAACATCCATATACAATTGTGTGTCAAGCTCAACAAATATTAAATGAAGCTACATTAAAAGAAAAAACTAAATATACATTGATTCAATTAATCTCAAAATAATTTTAATTTTCATAATAGCACTGCAAATGGGAAATACGGGATTTAAAATCAAATTCCGTATTTCCCATTTGTACAAAATATTTATAGTGCTAAAATTACAATTCTCCAAATAACAAATCCATATCTTGTTTCAAAATATCGTCTTCATATTTTGCTAATATTTTATCCTTAACCTTAATATGATTAATAAGATGAAGAACAGTATCGTAAGTAAGTGGATATGAAAATCCTTTTTCCATAACAGATTTCAATATAACTGATCTATTTGCTCTAAATAGTAATTTAGCAGTTTCAGTATTATTTGATAAATATGTACATATCTCTTCAGATAATCCTTTATCTGCAAAACGCACTCTCATCTTATTACGAAGCATACTGTTCCATGCTTTATTTTTATACTGCGAGTAAGATAGCCTGTCAAATAAGGTCAGCATTGCCCATTCGCTATTCTCAAGTGTCGCATAAATACCATTTAAAAGTCTAGATTCCTCTTTAAAATCATCCCATTCATCTTTACATTTATAACGTAAATCATGCTCTACTTCATGCCATCCTTCTGATAAAATCGTTCTAATCTGAATTTCATATGTATCATCAATTAGATCTTCATAATCAGTTTCTTGTCGTGCAGCTTTCATATCCTGTAAATGCTTTTCTTGTACACGCATTACTAAATTTAACCTTTTAGGACAAAATTTATCCACTTCAGATTCATCAACAGACTCGCTATCAAAATTTGGCTGGTTTTTAAGATAATTGTGAATAATCTCAACATCATCAGTAAAATATAGAGTGATACGAAGAGCCAATAAATCTTGCATTTTTTTGCCTTTTTCCTTGTATTCTGCACTTTTCTTCTTCAGCTTACTATCAATAGACATTACCGATTTTGTGCGATAAAATACATGGTACATAATTCCACATTTATTTAATACAGATTCTAAATCTGCCACAATCTCTTTTAAAACTTTATTGCCTGCACTCATACTTATATGTTATTCTTATGATAGTAACTAATACCTAATTTTGATATATAAGAATTATTCCCATTAACTAAAATCATTTCTTCTTTTCTTAATACATCAAAAACAGCAAAAACTAAATCCAAATCTTGATTCTCGAAATCTTTTCTTATCGAAGAAATATACTTCATCTTTGGAGTCTTTCCATCAACTTTAAAATATTTTCCTAAAATCTGAATTCTTAAATCAGTATTTATTTGTTCTGACAAAATAGGAGGAGTTAATGAGTTTTCCAAAGAAGAAATAAATCCTTTATTAAAATCTTCACATCCATAACAATGAATATTTTGATATTGTATGGATTTTTCTTTTTTTACTTTACAATCTATAAATTTACATCCAATAAATGCAACATTTTGCAATGCATTTACATCAAACGTACAACTATCAAATGTAGAATCTACCAACGAAGTATCAATAAATTTACAGTTCTCACTAAGGAAACTTATATTTTTAAATTCAAAAGAATTAAATCCCTCACATTTATAAGTACCAACTATCTTTTTTAATAGAAAACAATCAGTAGTAATTTTTAAATATGAAGACATTCTGTTCTTAACCTTGTCAAGTTTCATCCAAAGTTTTAATCTATTATCTTCAGAAGAATATTGATAAGATCTAACAGCTAAATCAACTAGGGATTCTGGAAACGGTATAAGCTTATCTAAAAAATCATTTTGTTCTTTTTGTATAGAATTTCCAAGTAAATATCCAAAAATAAATTCATTAATAAAGGTAATAAAATCCTTATTGCCAATACGATCTAAAAGTGCATGATTTGTAAGCGTATCTGCAAGTTCTTCTAAAGTTTGTTTTGCAGGCATCAACTCTCTATAGTATAAAAGACTTTGTTTATTATATTCAATAATCAATTCTTTAACAAAACTTCTGCTTTCACCAGTAATATCAAATTCCGCAAAAGATTTTGCAAGATTCTCAAAAATTTGCATTTGATCATCTTTTCGGATAATTATATTTTGTCTCTCTCGTTCCCTATTTAAAAGAAATTCAAAATATTTTTCTGTAATCGTTTCTGGATAAATTAATAATTCACTAAATCCTTCATTATCAATATTACGTAGATATGTTAATAGAACTGGATTAGAAATATTTTCTAAAGGTACATTCTTACTTATTATCTCATCATAACGCTCATTTGAAAGCCATTGTTTAATGTTAGGTTTTTCCAATTGGAATCTTATTACATCAAAATTACCATTATATGAATCAACCCAATCTATAAATTCCGTTCCTGCAAAAATGGCTGTTTTTCTTGATGTCAAGATAATCTTAGCCTCATCTGTTAATAAATCACCAATAGTAGAAAGCATCGTCTCTACTTGTTCAAATTCATTTAATTGTCCAGCTTTTCCGTAGTCTATATCTTTTGATAATAATTCATCAAATCCATCAATTATAAGGGGAATTCTTCCTTTTTTTATATTATAAACAACAAGTTCTTGCTTAGCAGTTGTATCTTTTTCTTTATCTATTTCAGACCAAAGAATATATTTAAATTGCTTTGCATCTCTATTTCTTGATAATTCCGTAAATATAGGTTTTTGTTTTTCGCAACAATCTTGGAAAGATTTATAAATTTCGTATGCCGTACATGTTTTACCAAATCCGGCGGCCGCTTCAATAACAACAAGGTGTGCCCCTTTCTTATTAATAATATCTTTAACCGCAGAAATAATATCAATTGATTTTTTTTTGAAATCTTCTGCGTTTTCACTATAAATAGAATAAGGCATACTAATATATTGATAATTAATCTTATCATCGTGATAGTGTTTTACTTGATTGTAAGTAAATTCACCATACCTTTTTATAATATCATTAGCTGTAGTTTGAGTATTAAAAAAACCTTTAAATAAATATTCTTCGGCTTGTTCAATGGTTTTAAAGTTCTGCTTTTTTGCATGGTATCCTAACTTTGAATAACGAGTAAGTACTGGTTCTATATCAACATCATTCATTATTTGGATTTCTGCACCATGGTACATTCCTTGATTCAAAAGATATACTCTATATGATGTATTGGTTTCTTTAACATCATAACCATATTCTCGAAATAGTCTATCTAACTTTTCTACATCCATATATCAATGTTAATTAAATATAGCACAAATGATTACCAATCATATTCTGAAAGTTTAAAGGTACACAATTTTATTGTATTACATATGATTTTCTAAAAAAATTATATTCAAAAATATTGGTATAAGTTATCTCCTTTTCAGTTCCGCTTCCTCGTCCCGCCTTATCCTTTCATTGAGGCGTTCCTGCATCTGCTCCAGAAAATGCGTGTGGCTGATGGTCTTTCTCCGTTTGATGTCGGTATAGAATCTGTAACAGTCCTTCGTTTCAACTCCGAAGAAGGAATAGAGTATGGGAGCAAGCTGTTTCAGCGGGATTTCCCCGTTGTTGATGCACCCCATTTCATGGATGCCGTATATGATTTCAACAAGGTCTATGGCATTGCCTGTCCATTGCAGGGGCTGGCTGTTCTTTTTCTCTTTTCTGCGTTCCGCCTGTGGCGTATGCACCTGTCCGCTGCGGATCTGACCGGTATATTCCAGCATCTTGCGTACATAGATACTCCTGCTGTTCCCGGTATTTTCAGCCTGCAGCATGTCATGGAACTGAAGTTCCGTTTCTGCAAAGCTCAGGGCAAAGAATGTGTTTTCCGGGTTTGACATGTTACTGCAGAGTGATACCACTTCCGATATGAATCCGTTGTAGGACTCCTGTATTTCATCATTGCAGGCACTGCCGCCTATCAGTCTGAAAAAACTTGTTTCTGTCAATATGAGGTGTTCCATTATCTTTCAGTTTTATGTTATTACACTTGGTTTGAAGTGTGCGCACATAAAACTATGGGACAAATTGCGGTCCTGCGGAAGTGTTTTTCTTTTCGCATGGATATATCTCACTGATATTCAGAGAAATATTTTCTGAAAATAATTTTTGGAGCTTTTCCCGACGCCTCGTTTTTTGTTCAGAATCTGAACGTACGTTCACTTTTTGAACGTCCCGGACGTTCATTTTCCGAACGTCACCACCCGTTGGCGGGGTGTTTTCCGTCCGTAGGCTATCCGTACCATGCCGTCCTTCCATTGTCTGCTTCCCGTGCATGTCCATTCGCTTTCGGGCAGCGACGACTGGAACAGCCTGCTGCCGTTTCCCGCGATGACGGGAACCATGTAGAGGATGATTTCATCCACAAGCCGCATCCGTATCATGCCGTTGATGATACCTGCCGTCTTTTCGGTTGCTTCTATCAGATAGTTCAGGGAATCGCCGGTGTTTTCCATCCGGCTGGAGAGGAGTGTAAGCGACGTGTCTTCTGTCAGGACGCAGGTTGCAGCCTCTTTCAGCGCACCTATCCCGTACTGGTCGGAACCAAGCCATTGCCCGGACAGACCGGTTGTTTCTGCCGGACAGCCGTCCATTGTCAGGACGGCGAGTAATCGGACTTTTGCCATAGCGGTCATTCTGTTGCGACCGGAAGCCGTAAAATAAAAAATAGCGTGCAATACACGTTATCTCTAATGGAGGCTCTGGTAAAGCCTATCGGGAAATATACGCGAATGCACGCTATGCCAAGGCATAGCATAAGCATCACGCAATCGCTCCCGATGTCGAAATTTACCAGATTTCCATTAGAACGCCTTGCGGTCTTATTCTATACTATATCTTAATCGGTACGGGAAACCGTGTTTCTCCGTACCGTATTTCTCCTATGTTCATGCAAAGATAGGATTTTCAGTCGAGATTTTCTCATTTTTCGCTCTTTTTCTGCATGATACCGTATTCTTTCATCTTGTTGTACAGGGTCGTGCGGCTGATACCCAGCAGTCCGGCAGTCACTTCGCGGTTCCCGTCCGCCTGCGCCAGCGCCCGCACGATGCGTTCCCTTTCCTCATTCCCGTCTTTCAGCAGCAGGGAGCTGCCTGCCTGTGCCGTACTTTCCGCTTCCAGTCTGTCGGCTCCTATCAGCCTTCCTTCCGTCAGCAGGACGGCGGAACGCACCGTCTGTTTCAGTTCCCTCACATTTCCTGCCCACATCCGCCTCATGAGTTCCTTTTCCGCCTCCTTTTCGAATCCTTCCGTATGCCGTCCCAGTTCCTCGTTGGCAAGTTCCCGGAAAAACTCCGCAAGGGGCAGTATATCCTCCCGGCACTCCCTTAGCGGCGGTATCTTGATGACAAACTCCTTCAGGCGGTGATACAGGTCCCGCCGGAAACGTCCTTCCTCCACTGCCTTCTCCAGATTCTCGTTGGTCGCCGCCACGATGCGCACGTCCGCTTTCCGCTCGCGGGTGCAGCCCGTCGGACGGTAGCATTTGGTCTGCAGCGCACGCAGCAGTTTCTGCTGTACCTCAGCGGGCAGGTTACCCACCTCGTCCAGAAACAGCGTGCCTCCGTCAGATTCCGCCATGCAGCCCTTCTTTCTGGCTATGGCTCCCGTAAATGCGCCTTTCTCGTATCCGAACAGCTCGGATGCCGCCAGCTCCCGTGTCAGCATACCGCAGTCTATCGCGACAAACGGACCTTTCTGCCGGGTACTCTGCGCATGTATCTTTTCTGCTACGTGTTCTTTGCCCGTGCCGTTCTCTCCAAGTATCAGCACCCCTATGTCCGTCGGGGCTACCAGTGAGATACGCCGGTCGATGGTCCGGAATGCGGCACTTCTGCGCTCCAGTATGGGCATGGTATGCCTTCTTTCCGTTTTGCTTACCAGCTCTCGTATCCTCGGAAGCAGCTTTTCCTGCAGCAGGGTCTTGGGGATATAGTCCTCGGCTCCCAGCCTCATGGAGCTGACCGCCGACGCGACCTGCGCATAGTCGGTCATGATGACAAACGGGTTTCTGATACCCGTTTCCCGCATCCGCTCCAGCACTTCCGTACATTCCCCGTCGGGCAGACGCAGGTCCGACAGGATGATGTCCTCTTCGTCCAGTTCCTCCAGCAGCCTCCGTGCCCCGGCACAGTCGTATGCCGTGCGGGTCTTGTAGCCTGCCTTCTCCAGCATTCCGCAGACATAATCACGGAATACCGGATTGTCCTCTATCACTATTATTCTTCCCATACCGTTCTCTCCATTTCCTTTCGGGCGAGCCGGATAATCGTTTCGCCCTGACCGGTTACCTTTCCGGCATACTCCCTGATTTCTTCTGCCGTCCCGTTTCCGTGGAGCACGTCATACAGTTCCTGCAACGGTCCTTCGGCATGTATCAGCATCCACGAGCTGCGGATATGGTGTATCCAGTAGTCCAGCCTGTCCCTGTCACACCTTTCCGCTTCCTCCCGTATGGCGGCCATTTCCTTCTCCGTTTCCCTGACCAGACATTCCAGCCTCTGTCTCTTGTCGCCGTATGCGAACAGCGGGCTGAGGTCTATGCGTGGGGTGCTGTCCTCGCCGATACATTCTTCCGCGGCTGCCAGCAGTTCGTCGATGGAGAACGGCTTGTACAGCACCGAGCCGAAGCCCGCACCTGCCAGTTCCTCTTTCGTGATGCTTTTCGAGCCGGTCACCACCATCACGGGGATGGTGCGTGAGTTGCCTATGTCCGACGTACGGAGCAGTTCCAGCACCTCGTAGCCGCTTGCGTCCTGCATCTTCAGGTCCGTGGTCAGCAGGTCATAGTGTCCCTCGCGCAGCTTCTCCGCCATTTCCCCCGTGCTCGTACAGGTGTCGCAGTGCACCCCGTTCTGCACGAATATGTCGTGTATCATCCCCAGTATGATGCCGTCGTTGTCCAGCGACAACACCGAACATCCGCTCAGTCTTGTCCGCCTCGCTGCTGCCTTGCGGTCTGTTTCTCCGGCTTTCTCCGCCTGGGACAGCGGCAGCACCACGCTGAAGCGGCTGCCCGTGTTCCGTATGTTCTCCACCGATATGCTGCCCTCCATCAGTTCCGTAAGGCTTTTCACTATCGACAGTCCCAGCCCGAAGCCGTCCTGCGTGGCGGCATTGCTCAGCCTCTCGAACGGCTTGAATATCTGTTCCCGTTTGTCCTTGTCTATTCCTCCTCCGGTATCTTCCACCGCAAGCGTGAATTTCCCTCCGGCATACAGGGCGGTCAGTGTCACGCCCCCGCGTTCCGTAAACTTCAGTGCGTTCGACAGCAGGTTGCTGCCGATACGCAGTATCAGGTTCCTGTCGCCCATGACCACCTCGTCAGCGGCATTGTTCACTTTGAACTCCAGCCGTTTCTCTTCCATCCGTGCGGCAAACTCCGTTTCCAGTGTTTCTACCACTCCCGCCAGTCTGAACGGCTTCACCCTGACGGTCTCCTTTCCGTTGTCTATGCGGTAGTAGTCCAGCAGGTTCTCCATCAGTGCCCCCATACGCTCTGCCGACTGCCGTATATGCTCTGCGTGCAGCTCCGTTGCCTCCCGGTTTCCGTCCTTCAATATCAGTTCCGCATTGCCGCGTATGGCGGTCAGCGGTGAGCGCAGGTCGTGCGTCACCGTCTGCATGATGTTCTGTCTGCTTTTTATCAGCTCTTCATTCTCCCGGATCGACTGGCGCAGGGTTTCTATCAGTTCCTCTCGCTGTTTCCTGTCTCTGGTGCGGCGGCGGATGTCCCTCTGGACTACTGCATACAGCAGCACCGCACACAGGACACCTGCCGCCGATATGCCGCATATCAGTGCGAATGCCGTCTCTCTCAGTTCCGCCACCCGCATGTGCCTTTTTTCCATGCGTTCCGTCTCGTCCTGTCCGATTTCCCGTATCAGCCTCGAAAGGTTCCGGTTCAGTATGCTGTTGCGTATTTTCAGTGAGTCCGACAGATGGGAGAATGCCTGTTCCTGTTCTGCCAGTGCCGTACGCATCTCTTCCTCAAACCGCCGCATCTCCGCAATGTGCCGGGTGTTGGGTGTCGTGCTCACCCGTGTGGTCGTGCGTGCCGGTTCTTCTTTCTTTTTCTTGCGGAACAGGCCGAACAGCCCGCCCCGTTTCTTTTCCTCTTCCGGTTCGGTGCGTTCTGTCACTGTCGTTGTCCGTACCGATGCCGTCTGCTCCAGTCCGGGCAGGTGGCGTTCCAGCAGGCTGTCCATGCGGTACGCCGTAGTCGGCATATCCACCATCCGCTCGATCAGCCTGCGTTTCTCGTGCAGCAGCCTTACTACCGTGTCTATCCTTGCCGTCTGCGCCGGCTCTCCGTAGTAGCCTTTCAGCCGGTCTATCACCTCCATCGTGTGCGATTCCCGCCGGTCGTATGTATCCATGTCCGAGTCGTCCCACAGCATTGCGCGGTCATTGTCCAGAAACAGTGTGATCAGTCCCCGGTATGCTTCGCTGGCGGCAGCACGCTGCATGAGCAGGCTGCGTTCCTCTGCCTCTGCCTGCTCAAATACCTGCTTTTCGTACCATACGGCCGTGATGATACCCAGTACGAGCAGTCCCAGTATGAGATAGCCCGACAGAATTTTAAGATGTAGGGATATTTGTTTCCTCATACTTGTTTTTATAGTTTCAAATTACATAATGAATAAAAATATGGTAGTCAGAAATAAAATGTTTTATACTCAAGTATCATATTCTGCTCATTAAAGTATATACTATCCTCGCGTAAAATATAACCTATTGCGATAAGTACCATGTCATGCGGATAATGAATTGTTTTCATTATATCATTAATACTTATCCTGTTTTCTTTATATAGAAGCCTTTTTATTTCAGCTGTTATTGTTTCAATTGAATCTGATTTCATAAGCCACCAATAGAATTTAAGTATTTAGATTTTGCAATATGGTAATTGGTTTTTGCAGATATAACCTCAAAATATGCTTTCTGCCAACTGGCTTGTGCTTCCAGAAAATTAGCCAATGTTTCCATACCTGTTTCAAAGCTTTTGCTGCTTTCCTGCAAATTCTCCTTTGCATAACTGAAAGCATTTTCAGTAAGTTCGACCTCCAGTTCAGCTTCATTCAGAATATTATAGTTTCTTGTAACTTCCAATTGCATCTTTTCAATCATTTCATCCCGCATGACCTCTGCTTTCTGCAATTCAATTTTTGCAGATTTTATTTTTCTGTGTCCTTCTCCCCAATGGAAAAGAGGAATCTTTACAGCCAACATTACAGAAAATATGTCATCTTTCAGAAACTTATGTCCGTTCATTCTAACTCCATCTATATAATTATATCCGGCAACAAGTCCTATTCTTGGCAAATAATCACTTCTTACATACTTTATCTGCTCTCTCTTCAGATTGATATTTTCAGACAACAACTTATATTCAGAACGGTTTTCTATTATGAATTCATCATTTCGGAATACTGCCGGTTCAAATTCTATGGTTCCTGAGATTTCAATATCATCAGTCAGAGGAATTCCCATTATATGACATAAAGCCATTTTCGACAGTCTGATTGCATTTTCGCTTCTTTTCATGGAAAGATTGGCTTCGTTCAGTTTCACCTGTACTTTGAGCAATTCATTTCTGGGTGACATACCAGTTTTACTCATCTTTTCAATATTATTAAAGAGCTCTTCCACAAGGTTCTTGTATTTGATTGAAACCTCATATAGTTCCTTGGCCTTAATTACATTCCAGTATGCTTCTTCCGTTTCTATACGGATTTCGGAATCGTTCTTTTTCCGGTTCAGTACAGCCATGTTTGTGCCAATTTCCGACATATTCCTTGCCGCAATAATTTTGCCACCCATATAAACTGGTTGTTCAAGCTGTACACTTGCAAAATAAGTATTGCTTATATCAAGGGCCGCAGATAAAGAAGGGGCAAGTTCCATCGAAAAATCCTTATTGGTATAAAGATAGCCTCCCGATGCGGACAGTTTAGGAAGAAAACCTGCTACCACATTCTTTTCTTGAAGTTCTGCCTGCTTTATCGAAAAATCTGACAGTTTCATCTTTTTATTGTTCTCTACCGCAATCCTGCAACAGTCATCAAGAGTGAATACTCTTTGAGCATAACTGAACGATGATAGCAGGATTATAAATATGCCTGATAAAAGTCTTTTCATTTTAATCACATTTAATATTGAAGAATAAAGCATAGAATACAGGAATAATCATTAATGTAATGATTGTACCAACAAGAAGGCCTCCCATAATGGCTACAGCCATAGGACCAAACATAGCATCTGAAATCAGAGGTATCATACCAAGGATAGTAGTTCCTGAAGCCATCATTACCGGTCTTAATCTGGATGAAGAAGCTGACAACAGGGCTTCAACAGGCTCAACGCCAGTCTTGATCTGAGCAGTTATCTCATCTATAAGTACAACTCCATTTTTTATCATCATACCTATCAATCCCAAAGCTCCTACAACAGCAACAAAACTGAAAGGCTTTCCACTGACGAAAATGCCCATTACAATACCTATGTATGCAAGCGGAAGACACAGAAAAATAATTAACGGTTTCTTGAAATCCCTGAATAGAAATACCAAAACCGCAAACATGAATATGACCGCTATGGGCAGACTTCTGAAAAGATACTTGTTAGAATCTGTACTTGCCTTATACTCACCCAGCCATTTCATGGAATAGCCGTCAGGGAAGTCAATTCGTTCATTAATTTTCTTTTCAAGAGCAAGGCGTGTATCTTCAGCGGTAAATCCGTAGGCATTATTACACTGGACTATGACAGCACGCTGTCCGTTATAACGGTAGGCGACTGGATCTTTCCATTCAAAGCTGATACTGTCCGATATTTCTTTAACAGGCCTTCCGGATGTCAACCTGTCTATCAACAACTGTTTCCGTTCAGGGTCCATAAGCATTCGCTGGATACTTTCCTCTTCTGTCACAGCAGTAATATTAGGCAGCATAGAATTGACAGTAACATCTTCGAGACTGTTATATCCTATGTTCTTCAGGTAAATATTTTTTAATATACTGCCATCATATAAAGAACCTACAGGAATACCCTCTGTTACCGAGAGCAATGACAATCCAATATCTGTTTTTCCAAGTCCTGCTCTTCGGGCATTATGCTGGTTGAAGTTAATGTCCATGTTGATGACTGGATCATCCCAATTATCTGTAATAAGCATTGCAGAAGGTTCCTCCCGCATAATATCCTGAATTTTGTTTCTCAATTCCTTCAGAACTCCCGGATCTGGGCCGGAGACCAGAATTTCTATAGGAAATTCCATATACATAGTGTTATATTTCTTTAGCCGGATAAAGGCATCAGGATAATGACGGTTCATATATTCCTGTAAATCCTGCATACAGTTGTCTATGTCCTTATGGCTTTTGAAATCGATAATCAATTCTCCGTATCGAAGACTTGGATCAGCTACTGAACGTACAAGGTTGTATCTCGCCGGCGTGCCTCCGAGAGATGTGGTTACGTGCGTTATGGCCGGATTTGTCTTGAGATACCTCTCTATTTCTTCCAGATCTTTTTCAACCTTCTCGATACGTGTTCCCTCCGGCATCTTATATTCCATATAAATCTGGTTGTATGTCAGATCCGGGAAAAATGTCTGTGGTAAAAAACTGAAACAGCAAACACTGACAATTAACAGCAGTACAATTCCGATAATAGTCCCGGCTTTATGATGCAGCAGGAAAGTAAGCATACCGCGAAATTTTCTGTATAATGGTGTATTGAAAATATTTGTATTGTCATCTGCCGTCTTAATCTTCAAATAATGTTCTGAATGAATTGGGACATGTACCAGTGCCAGAATCCAGCTGAGAAGCAGAGATACGGCCAATACGATAAATAAGTCGCGGGCATATTCTCCGGCCATATCCGGGGACAGCGAAACCGGCATAAAAGCTATGATAGCAATAAGGGTAGCTCCCAAAAGCGGACGTGCCGTGATATTAGCCGTGTGAACAAGTGACTGAGGCTTTTTCATACCACGCGCACTGTCAACCAAAATACCATCCACAACCACTATTGCGTTATCCACAAGCATACCCATGGCAACTATAAATGCCCCTAAAGACACTCTCTGAAGAGTTCCATCAAAGAAATATAGGACTACAAAAGATCCCAAAACTGTAATTACCAGTCCTGTTCCTATGATGACACCACTTCTGAATCCCATGGTAAGCATAAGAATAACTATAACGATAAGTACTGATTCTATAAGATTTACAATAAATGTATCAATGGCATCACTTACACGCTCAGGCTGGTAAAAAACCTTGTTGAACTTGAACCCTGACGGAAGTCCGTTTTCCAGCTCTTCAATCTTTTCGGTTACAGTATTTCCGATTTTTAGAATATCATAGCCTGATTCCATGGCTATTGCAATACCATAAGCCCTTTTACCGTCATATTTCATTTTGTTACGCTGCGGTTTCTCATAGTCCTCCTCGATATCAGCTATATTTCCAAGAGTGAACGTATTACCGTCATGACCTTTCAGAACCAGATTTCTAATATCTTCCAGATCTCGAAAGTTTCCGGGTACCATAACCTTCATACGCTCATCGCCACTATTAAAGAAGCCACTATATACTGTCCTGTTCTGATCTTGCAGTGTCATCAGTATTTCAATTGGAGAAATTCCCAGACGGGCCATTTCTTTACTATCTATATTGATATTTATACAAGGTGTTGCAGTTCCATATATCTGGACATTTCTTATACCTTCTATGTTAATAAGTTCACGCTGAATGAAATTTGTGTATCGTATCATATCACTGTCTGAAAAACCATCAGCCGTTAACGTATAGAACATTCCATAGACAGCACTGAAGTCATCAAGTACCATTGGTACTGAGGCACCGGTAGGCAATTGGGTATGAACATCGACAATCTTTTTTCTCAATATATCCCATTTTTGTTCCAATTCGCCATTGGGTACAGTTGTTTTCAGAACTACCTTTATAAGAGACAGGTCGTTCAGTGATTTTGATTCAATATAGTCTATATCTCCCATCTGACGTATTGCCTTTTCCAGCTTGTCAGACACTTCAAGTTCAACCTGATGCGCAGTTGCACCAGGATACACAGTCATGACCAAAGCCTGTTTGACCGTTATTTCCGGATCTTCCATTTTGCTCATGGAGTAGAAAGACCATAGACCGCCGATAACGAGGAAAGCTATAAACAGCTTGATCAGGGCCTTGTTTTCCAAGGCATATTCCGCCATACTTTTCATAGCATTCCTCCTATATTGGTTGATGACACTTCTTTCATTTCTTCCACGGTCTGCCCTTCAGACAAACTATGGATTCCGGTTATGGCTATTCTGTCGTGAGGTTCCAACCCTCTTACAAATGCCGTTTCTCTTTCTATCCGTATTAATTTAACGGGTGTACAAGCAGCCTTCCCATTATTGATCTTCCATACGCATGTGTTCCCTTTATCCTGAAATAAAGCCGATGCAGGCAATGATAATGATGGGGTTGTGCTTGAATATGCTAATCTTATATCTACATTCATACCGACTGACAGGACTTTGGAAAATTCTGCTGGTATGTCAAAGGAAACATTGTATAGTTGTCCGTTTGATGCATTGCGGTTTTGGGCTTTTAATGTTATTGCAGTAGATAGATTACCGCACACAAGTTCTGCATATATAAGATTTTTCAATCTGCTATAATCTTTTAATGCCATACTTATGTCCGCCTTGTACCCACCTTCCTGTTTCAGAAGCAAAACGGGCATTCCGGCAGAAACTATCTCTCCGCTGTTTTTGAAAATATCTGATATAAAGCAGTCAAATGGAGCTTTTATTTCCGTGTATCTCAAAGCATCTTCAGCAGCATTGAACTTGGCCTCTGCCACTTTGTTTGCAGCAATGACTTTCTCATAATCGTTTGGAGAGACTGTGTTATTCTCAAACAAGGCTTGTATGCGTTTCGTCTCTTTTTCCGATTGTTCGAATACAGCTTTTGCAGCATTATACTGGACTTCAAAATCATGCTTGTCCAATGTTGCTATAATACTGCCTTTACGGAAACTCATTCCTTCATTTTCAGGTAAGAATGCAATCTGGCCATTGACCTTAAAAGCTATGGTCACTTCTTTCTCCGAATTTATAACTCCAGAGTATTTGACATACTCAACGCTGTCTTTATTTCCTACTGTTAATGTTTTAACCAGTACAGAAGAGCTTTCTTTTCTTCCTGAATCTGTTTTACAGGAGGCTGATGCAAGAATAATAATTCCCGCACTCAAATACATAAATAATCTTTTCATTGTCTTAAACTTTAGCTTTTGCAAATTTCATCAAACCCAATGAGAAACACGTTTCCATTTACACATGCGGAATGTTCTAAAACCCTTTTTTTACTATGTGGTTTAGAATAGTAGTTGCTGGATAAGGGAATATTATATTCGTTTTTCCATCAAAAATGTTCTATTAGTAAGAAATTCTTTGATGGAAATATGGATACAATTATATTTGTAATAAAAAAAATATGAACCAATTTAAGAACCTGGATATAAGAATAGCAAAGAATCTTATAGGCGATATAGATTATGTAGATAACGATTTTATTGTACTAGATGATCTCTCTAAATTCAATATTCCCAATGATTCACCCATCAGACTTGGTGCATTTACAATAAGTTTGTGTCTTAACGGACATATAACTACTGATATCAACATGATAAGGTACGACGTACAGCCGGGAGATATGGTAATAACACTTCCTAAAGATATAATAGAACACAAGGATGTTTCGTCTGATATCAGAGGAATTTTCTTTATTGTTTCACAGCGTTTTATTGAAGAAGCTTTTCCGAAAATAGGAGAAATACTTCCAATTTTTCTTTATATCCAAAAATACCCTAAAATTGAATTGACAGCAAATCAATGTTTCAATATACAGCAGTTTTATGATTTCTTTATCCAAAGACTTAAAGACCAGTCAGTATATAGGGATAAAATGATAAGTTCTATACTGCAGGCTCTGATTTATTATATCGCCGGATTATTGATAAACTCTGATAAACGGGAAAAAAAGGAGAGAAAAGAAGAATTACTGAGTAAATTTATTCAGTTGATAATAAAACACTACAAGGAAAACAGGACACTGGATTTCTATGCAGAAAAACTGTTTATTTCAACAAAATATATGTCAGATATTATAAAGAAGACCAGCGGACTGACGGCTCATGACTGGATAGACAGATATACCATTCTGGAAGCTAAGATTTTGTTACGGTCAACCAATAAGACAATACAGGAAATATCCAATGAGCTGAATTTCCCTAATCATTCGTTCTTTTCAAAATACTTTAAGCATCACATGGGTATGACTCCTAAGGCATATAGACTTTCATCATAATGCAGAATAAAATATTTCATTATCAAAACAATGAACATATATTAAAAGGAGTTATACAACCCATGTTGAAACTCCTTTTAATACAATCACATTTTTAGTCCTTTATTAATTTTGGGGCTTGTTAATCCAAAATTTTCAATTAAAGAATGATTACATACGGAATTTTCTGGCTGCTGTTCCGTCTGTTTCTTCTCGCTGCCTTGCCGGTTCTCTTCCGTGCCTTCCGGTGTCGGCGGAGCCAACTCCAGCTGTATCTTGCGGTCCAGTGCGGCGAGTTCTGATTTAAGCTGTTTCAGCTCGTCCTCCTTCTTCCATGTCTTTCCGGCTATCTCCTGCAACTGCGGGATTTCACGCTCCAGCGTGGCGATCTTTTCCTTGTACTGGTCGATGATGCCCGGTATCCTTTCCAGTGCGTTCAGGAAATTCGTGGCGGCGGCATGTGTGTCAGCCATTGCCAGATGCCCGTTGTTGTAGGTGTACTTGTAATTGCCTTCTATGACAAAGCGGTTGTCGATAAACTCCAGACCTTCTTTTAGGGTCCTTTCGCTGACCACCTTGATGGGGAAGCCGTACAGTTCGCCCACACGATTGTACTGTCCGCCGGTCGTGGCGTTCTTCGCTATCTCCTGCAGGCGTTTGCCGATGGATTTTTCATCCGTCTGTTCCAGCCCGTCCACCCGTATCGGATTCAGGCGGTTGCCGTCCTTGTCGGTCTGTACCGCTGCCGTAAACTTATCCCAGTCTTCCGTCATTCCTTTGGCTTTCTCTGCATAGTCGGATAATGCAGCGGTTTTGGATTCAAGTTTCCGTTCGGTTTCGCGTCTGCCCTTGTTGAATGATTTGCGTTCACCCTCCAGCGAGGCAATCTTCTTCTCCAGCTTCGCCTTGTCCAGTAGGTCGGTGTTTCCCGACAGTATCGCCATGTATTCCGAAAAATTCATGCCGGATTTCTCGTCCATCGCTCCCTCGTCTATGGTTCTCGCACCCATCGCGCCGCTCTTCAGCTGACTGATGAACGTCTGCTTGCAGTGCAGCAGGTTGAACTTGTACGAGTCCAGTGACTTTTCCACCGCATAGATGATGACATCCACATTGTTGCCGGCAAAATGCTTGGCGATCTCGTTTCCCGCACGCACGCCACGCCCGTCACGCTGTGCAAGGTCGGACGGGCGCCACGGTGTGTCAAGATGATGGATGGCCACACATCGTTTCTGTGCGTTCACACCCGTACCCAGCATACTCGTCGAGCCGAACAGCACACGCACCGAACCTTCATTCATGGCGGCAATCACCGCCTTGCGTGCCTTTTCCGTCTTGCACTCCTGTATGAACCGGATTTCCTGTGCCGGTATGCCGTGGTCCTCCACTAATTTACGCTTGATTTCGCTGTACACGTTCCAGCCTTCTCCCGTCTGGTATGTTCCCAGATCCGAAAACACGAACTGTGTTCCTTTCTGAGCCTCATACCGATGGTAGTATTCCGCTATCATCCTTGCGCAGTGGCTCGCCTTGTTGTCCGGGTGGTCTTCATATTCCGGGTCTATCATACGCATGTCCAGTGCCATCTTCCTTGCGTAGTCCGTGGCGATGAGCATCTTCGCCTTTTCCTCCGTTTCCGACAGTTTTCCGCGTCCCAGCAGTGTGGCGTCGCCCGTCTTGGCAAATTCCATAAGCTGTTTGATGAAATACTCCTGGTCGGGTGTAGGCGGTATGTTGTGCAGTATCTCGTTCTTGTGCGGACGATCCACGCCCACATCCTCCGCCGTGCGGTAGTCCGTTATCTCGTTGTAGAACGCCGCCAGCTCCGGTACCTTGATGAAGTAGCGGAAGCGCTCCTTCTGCACGATGTTGTTCGTCACATTGAACTCAAAATCCGTCGTCTTCTTGGCGAAGATTGCCGCCCATGCGTCAAAGCATCGGATGTCCTGTCTTTCCAGCTCCTTCGGACGCAGGTACTTGAAAAGCAGGTACAGCTCCGTCAGCGAGTTGCTGATGGTCGTGCCCGACAGAAACGTCGCTCCCAGATCTTTTCCCGTCCGCTCCTGAATGGTGCGGATGGCAAACAGCAGGTTCAGTGCCTTCTGGCTGCCTTCCGAGTTTCCCAGCCCCGCCACACGGTCATGTCTTGTGTTGAACGTCAGGTTCTTGAACTGGTGCGATTCGTCTATGAAAATATGGTCGATGCCCATCTGCCTGAAGTCCACCACATCGTCCGTTCTCGACTTTATCGCGTGTTCCACCTTCTCCAGCTTGGCTTGCAGGTTGAACTTGCGTTTCTCCAGTCCTCTCAGCATCGCACGCGACACGTCCTTGCCCTGCGAGCGCAGCACTTCCAGATTTTCCTCCACCGTATCCAGCTCTTCCTGCAGGATGCGTTGTTGCAGTTCCGGCGACTGCGGGATTTTTCCGAACTGGTCGTGCGACATGATGATGCAGTCATAGTCATTGTTCTTGATGTTGTTGAAGAACCGCACGCGGTTGGCGGCCGAAAAGTCCTTTTCCGAGGCATACAGGATACGTGCGTTCGGATAGGCCGTCTGATAGGTCGCCGCAATTTCGGAGACATTCGCCTTCAGCCCGATAATCATCGGTTTGTGGGCAAGCCGGAGACGTTTCATTTCATGTGCTGCGATGCACATGATCAGCGTCTTGCCGGTTCCAACCTCATGGTCGCAGATCCCGCCTCCGTTCTGTTTCAGCATCCAGACACAATCCTTCTGTGATGGGTAGATGCTTTTCACACCCCGGCTTTCCAGCCCCTTCATGTTCAGGTCGGGAAATGTCTGGTGCGAGCCGTCATATTTCGGTCGAACGAAGCAGTTGAACTTCCGGTTATACATGGTTGTCAGACGCTCCTTGAACTGTGGCGACTGTTCCTCCAGCCACTCAGTAAAGCCGTTGCGGATTTCGTCAATCTTCGCGTTGGCGAGCTGGATGCCCTCGCTGTCGCGTGCCTTGATGTCGTTTCCGTTCTCGTCCTCGCCGACCTTCTTCATCATGTCGGGGCAGGTGTTGTGCAGGGCGTGTTTCAGCAGGCTCATGCCGTTATAGTTCCGGTAATAGCCCTTTACACAGAACTCCTCCCATATTTTCATGTTCTTGTAGGCACATGCCACCGAAAACTCGTCAAGGCTCGGCGAATAGGAGATTTTCACTTCCGTGTCAAACAGATGGCTCATGTAGGCGGCATAGATGCCTGTCGGAATCCATCGCTCGCCGAAATTGAAGTCCAGTTCCTCAAAACCGATACGCTGCGGCGTGGCGGCTTTCAGGGCTTCAAGAGACTGCTCCGCATCCGCAAGCCGCTCATGTCCGGGATGGTCGTTTATCCATTCTTCCACACGCTCCGCCTTCTCTATCACGTTTCCGGCAATGAATCGGTCCTTTATCTCATAGCCTGAAACCAGCGGGTTGTAATAGATACGTCCCTGCAGGGCTCCGAGCAGTTCCTCTTCCGTACTGTCGGTTATGGCACGCATGAAGTCGAGGTCTATGCCGCCATATCTGTTGAGCGAGGCGGACAGGGCTTCTTCGGGCGACCCGGCATTGACGTATGTTTCCACCGAAAAGGAAACGGGACGCTCGAAAATGTCCGCCTTCACGAATTTCCCCTCTTCGGCACGTTCCAGTGCAAGGACGTCACGCCCGGAGGCATCCATCATCAGAAGTTTTGCATTCTGTCTGGCGTTCAGGTTGCCGTAACGCATCACGAACTCGTCATAGGACACGTTCAGGTATTCACGCTGACGGTTGTCCTCCGTCCGGTTTTCCGCCTCATTCCGGTACAGGCGTTCATAGGCGTCACGGATGGATATATACAGCAGGGCCTTTTCCTTCTGGTAGCCTTTCAGGTCAAGCGGGTGGAAGGTAGCTCCATAGGGGGTGATGTCCCTCAGATACCCGACGGTGGTCCCTTCCGCCACCATTGAGCCGTCACGGTGATAGGCTTCCACCATCCCGCTGTACGGGTGCGGTGTCAGGTCGGCAGCTTCCTCCTTGGCAGGTTCCGTATCATATTCCGGGAACAGCGAAGCGGAAGTCGTTCCCGTCTGTCCGGATTGTACGGACGGATTCTCAGCCGTAGCGGTCATACCTTCCGGCAATGGGCTTTCATCTTCCGGTGCCTGTTCTGACCCGTGTGTCATGTCAGCCTGCTGCACCGGCCGGGAATCCGACGATGGCACAAACGCCGGGTCGAGGGTGTCTTTCATGCCGGACTTCGCAAGCAGTTCCTGTCTGTGTTTCTCCGCCTCATGCCTGAGCTGGATACGCACTTCGGGGGTAAGGTGCATCATGGTTTCGTAAAAACCGTTGATGGGCGGGTTTTCCTCCCAGTCTATATCCGCATATATGTCGTTCGGATGGGCTTGGACTGCCGTTTCTTTGGCTTCCACATCTTCCGCTTTCACATCTTCCGCCTTTTCGTCTTCAGTCTCCGTTTGCGGGGAAACGGCAGATGCAGCCGCCGGTTTATCCGTAACCTTCGGCGTAACCTGTGCCTGCTTCTTGCCGTTCTTTTCCTTTGACTTGGCTGCGGACTTTTTCTTTTTGCCCGAAAGGGCCTGATTGCGTTCCTCTTCCGTATATTCCCACAGGTCAAAGAGTGTCAGCTGCACGGTTGGAGCCTGTTCCGGCTCATGCGTCCCGGTCTCCAGTCTTTCCGCAACCGGTTGTGCCTTTTCTTCTGTCGCTGCATCCTTGTTCTCCGGTTGCTGCCGGACGGGGTCAGGTTCGGGAACTGACCTTTCCGCCTTCACTGTTTCAGTTTTCGGTATGGAGATGCTCATGGCGGATTGTACGGTCTGTTCCGCTGCTGTCCTGCGTCCATGATAAAGTTCCATCTCCAGACGTTTGCGCAAGTCCTCCGCAAGCATCCTGCCCAGGTCTGTCGCGATACCTTCCACACCTCCGCTGTGCGTATATATCATGGCGGGCTTTCCGTACGGGTCGGTACCCCTCTTCGCATCGGTATGTACGATACGTTCCGTGTGGTAGGCAAAATAGGCGTTCTCCGTCAGTCCGCCGTTATGTTCCGTCTGTATGATGGTCAGTACCCTCTCTTCCTGTGTCAGTTCTTTCTTTTGCAGGTCTTTTTGCAGGATGATCAGGTCGCTGCCGGCTTCCGTGCCTGCATTGTCGGTAAACAGGTTGTTGGGCAGTCGGATTGCCGATACCAGATTCGCCTTGCTGAACATCTCGTTCCTGACGGATACCTTCGAGCTGTTCAATACCCCCTGCGAGGTGATGAACGCCACGATGCCGCCGTCACGCACCGCATCCAGACCTTTCAGGAAGAAATAGTCATGGATGGCTTTCTGTGCCGAACGTCTGCCAAAGGATGTACTGCGGCTGAACTCCGCATCGAACACTCCGAAATCCCCGAAAGGGATATTGGAGATGGCAAGGTCAAAAAGGTTCAGAAACGGCTTTTCGATTTTCTCGAAACCCATCGTGCGGATTTTCTGTTCCGGGTAAAGACAGCCCAGCAGCTTGCCCGTCAGCAGGTCCTTCTCGAAAGCCATCACATCCGCCTGCGGCTGGTATTGCAGCACCGCATCCACAAAAGCACCCATACCGGCGGACGGTTCCAGTACGCGGTCGGGACGCACCTTGCGGTCATACAGGGCTTCCGTTATTGCACCCGTAATTTCCGCCGGCGTGTAGAATGCCGTCAGTACCGATGATTTCAGCGAGTCCACATAACTTTTGTATTCCCTTTCATCCCGGCTGTTCTCACGGATCAGCCGGTGCAGTTCGATGGTCGGGGCAAACAGGTCGAGGTCAGATTTCGCCCAATGGACGGCATCCGTCAGTTCTCTGGCGGGATTCAGTATGCACTTCAGTCCCCCGAAGCCGCAATACCTTTCCAGCAGCACACGTTCACGCGCGGTGGGCGTGCGCTGTTCCTTCTCCAGTGTGAATGCCGTCCGTATCGCCTCGATGTTGTCGCGCAGTTTCTGCTTGCGGTTAAATGCCATACTCCCTCAGGTAAAGGACGACGGCTCCCGTCAGCTCCGTATAGAGCAGGTCATAGTCGGACGACAGGGCGAACTGGTCGTCTGACAGGTCGTAAATGGAGAATACGTTGCCCACAAGCGGCAGCAGTTTCTCTACGAAGCCCTCACGCGCGTCTTCCGGAATCTCTTCATGAAACTCGCTTTCCACGACTTCACGCAGGATGGCGTATCGGGAATAATGCAGGCCGTGGACGAGCGTGGACATGGCAATCTCCTGCGCACCGTTGGGAGTGTACCCCTCAAGCCTTGCACGCTCATAGGCTTCTGCGGCTTCATCGGCACGCGCCTTCACGAAGGCGGCATCGGAAGCCTGTTCAAACTTGTTTTCCTTGAGATAGTTCAGCAGATACAGACCGTAATAGGAAAGTTCGGTCTGTTCAAGATTCTTCTTGTTCATTTTTACAATGGATTTAGTGATTTGACAAATGTCCGGATATACGGGGAAGGGGAAGAAAAAGGCACCCGGTATCCCTCCGAGTGCCACCACTAAATCCAAAGTCTTGATCAGTATGATGATTTATGAACCTTGAATCAGTGGCAAAGGTAGTCCAATCCGGATGAAATACGAAATAATTTCCGCTGATAATTCATCCGAAAGGCGGATTACCCCTTACTTCCCATTCCTCACTTTCTCTTTTTGGCGGATGCCGCACCGTCCTTTCTTTCCGGAAAGACAAAACCGGTGTTGAAGTCGGCATCAAAGACCAGGGCGGCATCGAAACGCTTGCCCTGCTTGTTCTTGAATCCCTTCAGGACACCCGTCTTTCCCTTTGTCAGCAGTTCCCTGATTTCATCGTCGGTAAGCATCCTGTTGGCTTTCAGCCTGAATATGGGCAGGCCGCATTCCGTGTTGTCGCATCGTACCACCTTGCCGAAGAACTGCATCCTGCCCGTTCCGCACTTGGGACACGTGCAGCCGGAATCCTTTTTCCCGAACAGCTTTTCGCACGACAGCAGTTCGGAGGTGATGGATGTCGCATATTCCTCAATCTCCTTGCGGAACTTTCCGGCAGGTACCTCTCCGCGTTCGATGCACGCCAGTTCCTTTTCCCATTCGCCGGTCATGGCTACGTCGGCAATGCGCATGGTCTTGACAATGGAATAGAGGGCAAGCCCTTTTTCTGTGGGCACAAGGCATTTCTTCTGCCTTGTCACATATTCGCGGGCAAAGAGCGTTTCAATGACGGAGGCACGGGTGGCGGGGGTTCCGATACCGCAGTCCTTCAGTGCCTGACGCAGTTCCTCGTCCTCGATTTCCCTGCCGGCCGTTTCCATCGCCGAGAGCAGGGTGGCTTCCGTATGGAGAGGCTTGGGCTTGGTCTTTCCTTCCGTCATGGAACAGCCGCTTAGGTGCAGCAGTTCCCCTTCTTTCCAGTCCGGAAGTATCGTCTCTTCCTGTTCTTCCTTGCAGACGGCACGCCATCCGGCCTGTTTCACTACATGACCTTTGGCTGAGAACACCACGCCGGAACATTCCACCGTGACGGCTGTCACGTCTTTCACGCATTTTTCCGAAAAGGCTTCTATCATGCGTCCCGCTATCAGATGGTACACCTTGCTTTCATCTTCGGAGAGGAACAGGGGCTTTTCTCCCGTAACCAGCAGTGCGTGATGGTCTGTCACCTTGCTGTCATCAACGCTTCTTCGGGTAGGCTCCGGCTTTTGCGGGATTTTGTCGCTCCATTGTGAGAGTCTGCTGATAAAAGCCAGCAGTTTCGGTATTTCCGCAAAGACATCTTCCGGGATGTATCGGCTGCCGGTTCGGGGATAGGTGACGAGTTTCTTCTCATAAAGTTTCTGCGTGATGTCGAGTGTCTGCTCTGCCGTGAACCCGTACTTCGTGTTCGCATCCTTCTGGAGTGTGGTCAGGTCATACAGAAGCGGTGTTTCTTCGATTTTCTCTTTTCGTTCGACTTTCACGACAGTAGCCGTGTTGCTCTCCTTTATATTATTATATAGGGCTGTTGCGGTTGCCTTGTCCTTCCATTTCTCCACCGACGGCATTTTCACGACTCCGTCACTGTCCTGTACCTTTGCCGCGATATGCAGCTGCCAGAAGGCTTCGGGAGTGAAACGGCGGTTTTCCCAATAGCGCTCACAGATCATCGCCAGTGTCGGCGTCTGGACACGTCCCACCGAGTAGGTTCCGCGTCCGGCTGCGATGGACAGTGCCTGCGTTCCGTTTATCCCCACCAGCCAGTCGGCTTCACTTCGGGCTTTGGCGGCATGGTAAAGGTTGTCATACCTGCTTCCGTCTTCAAGATGTTTCAGTCCCTCACGGATAGCCTTGTCCGTCAGGCTGCTTATCCACAGACGCACGAACGGGACCGTACAGCCGATATAATGATAGAGGTATCGGAATATCAGCTCACCTTCGCGGCCGGCATCGGTCGCCACAATAATCTGCTCGCTGTCCTTGAACAGTCTAGTGATGATTTTTATCTGGGCGACCACGCTGCTGTCCGCCTTGTATCCTTTTTCCGTCCTTACCTGTCGGGGAACAAGCGTGAAGGTTTCGGGAATGATGGGCAGATTGCTGCGTACAAAGCCGTGCAGGTTGTATTCTTCCGGCATGGCGGGCTGGACAAGATGTCCGAATGCCCATGTCACATTATAACCGTTTCCGGTCAGATAACCTTCCTCTCGCTTGCCGGCACCCACGATGCGGGCAATTTCACGGTAAGCATTCGATAAACTCCCCCTTTCATTCTAAAAATGTGATATTACTTTTGTA